>JACCDH010199399.1_pt1 | contig 142898 bp, 150 predicted proteins | sample 7442481 | NCBI WGS metagenome assembly JACCDH01 (sample SAMN15323433, study PRJNA562643) | freshwater metagenome | isolation source: river surface water | place: USA:Blue River Watershed | collected 2017-08-15
ATCGTAGGCCGGTGCCCACAACTGGCGCCCACCCGGGTCCGACAGCAGTCCACCAATGACATCCGCATGTCGCAACATCCAATCCACCTCTCGTGCCCTAAATGCCGACCACGTGCGCTGATGCTCCTGCAAAGCCTGCTGCAGACGCGGAACATGACCCAGAACTCCCGGGTGGCGCGCCGATTCCTGCAATGCTGCCGTTACCAGCGCCCGCGGCAATCCCACTGTGTTGGTTCGCTGGAACAGCGACCGTGCAGCCGCAGCAATTCCTTCGCCCCATACCGAAAACGTCAACGTAACGCCACCCACTAGCGAAGCCGCCGATCCATATTCATCCGCATGCAAGAAGCCTTGCAACGTCATCGCTGCAACAAGTCCCCATAAGAATAAGCGAATCGACCTCATAGAGAAATGATACGCCTCTTGATGGTTGCTGTCATCGCGGGTTTAGTACTTGCCCATGTCTGGCCTGTCCCGAAACAGGAAGAAGGGTTTGTCGATGCCGTGCTAGAAGATGAGACCGACAATGCACTCGACCTGCCGTGGCTGGCCTCGTGGTCGGCCATGGACCGCGCCGCCCGCAAGGGCCAGACCTGCACCGTGATTTCGCAGGAACCCGGCCCCGCCAACACCACTATCGAGCTTGTCAGTGCCTCCTGCGAGGCCGGCATGGCCCACACCCGCGCCGGTGACCGCATCGTAATTCCGGAATCGGTGCCTCTGGCAGCACGCCCCGACACAATCCGTCACGAACTCGTCCACATTTTCCAGAGAAGAAAGCCAGAGGTCTGGGCGGACTTCTATCGGCGCTCGTGGTCGTTCGAACTCTTCGCGGAACCACCCGTCGGTATCCCTAAGGAGTATGTCGCAGCACGGCGTTCAAATCCAGACACCTGGGTAAAACCGTGGGCCTGCTGGATGGGCCGTCACTGGCCCGTGCAAATCTACAAGAACCCACAGAGTCCCCAGCTCCGTGAGTCACGCCTCATGTGGTGGGACAGTTGGCGCTCGCAGATGACCGACACGAGCCCAGAGGGCTGGTACAACTTCTTTGGTTCGCAGTCACAAGAAGAGCATCCCAATGAGCTCGCCGCGGTTCTTCTGACGGCAGATGATACGGCAACGGAGGCCGGTCGCCGCCTCCAGAACTGGTGGCAGTCCGAAGGGCTGCGTCAGGGATTCAGCCTGGCAGCCTAACCAGATTTATCCGTTTAAAACAGAGGCGGTGTTCATGAATCTGACAATCCAACTGTTCGATAGCTCAGCGGTAACCATGACGTGTTCCTCTCCCACTTCCGATGACGACTATGTAGTTCCGTTCACGCGCTCGCCATTGGATGAATGTAGGGGGTCCCAGAGAAAACGCAAGGCTAGAGTAAGGGGATTGCATGCGTCGCACAAGAAAGCGCACACACAAACGACCGCGCTCGTGCGGTGATTTCTACACGCGGGTGAATGGGCGATGGAGAGACCGCGCCGTTATTCCGCCCACCGAAACACGTATCACCCAGGCCTATCCGATTCGCCGCGTCATCGACCGTGAGCTCGCTTCCGTTGTTGCAAAGGCAGAACGTCGGGCCGGCCCTATACAAGACCTACTCACCAGTTGGGACCTCGCCGCCAAAGAACATGTACCATCCGGCCTAACACCCGTGCTCATGACGATGTTGTCTGCGCGCACCGCTAGTGATGTGTCGGCCCGTATTGGATGGATGTGTCGGCACGGCATCGGTGCACCGCTGGCCATCTATGTGCAGGGAGACCCGCGTGACCATAGCCGCTGTCGCATTTATATCGAGGAAGGCGGCACGCACATCGGTATTCCCGAATACTGGCTATGGGACGAATACACGGGTCAACGCAAAGCCTACAAACACTATGTCCACGAACTGTCGCGCATTCTGGGGATTCCTTCGCTCACGCAAGGGCTTGCTGCGGACCATGAGTTTGCGGAGATGTATCCGCCGGCTGTGCCCGACACCCGCCACCCACCGATTGATATGCGTACATGGAGCGAACTGCAGTCGGAGTTCTCCGTCATTGACTGGACCGCGATGATGCGCGCCTACGGTTTCTCAGAAGAGCAGATGCGCGCACACACCTACAATGTTACGAGTCCGGCCTTTGTGCATCATCTGCAGCGCCGTCTTCGGTCATGGGCCCCTGAGCGTTGGGCGGGATGGCTGGCCCTGCTCGTTGCACAGTGGGCCGCCGGTACAATCCCTCATGGACCAATGCGAACGGCCTGGTTCAACTACACACGGCGATTCCTGCAGGGTATGAAGCACGATTACAGCCCTGCGTACCTGCGAACGGCAATCGTGTCAGCGATTATGCCGAACCGTGTAGGCCAACTCTGGGTGCGCGACCACTGCAGCCCACGTTTGAAACGGGATGTAACAGCGATGGCCGCGCGGATTCGCAGCGCCGCGATTGAAGCCATGAAGAATAATAGCTGGATGTCGGAGTCTACGAAGGCGGCCGCGGTTACGAAGCTGCGACGCCTGGACATTCAGGTGTGTTGGCCCGATGAATGGATTGCACTCGAGCCGAATCTGTCACGGGATAACTTCATCGGTAATCTGTTGGAAATCGCGGCAACGGCAACGGATGCAGCCATGGACTTCGCACAAAAGCACACATGCCGTGATACTGGCGCAAAATCATGGTCGCAGCCGGTGTACGAGGTCAACGCGTTCTATTTTCCAACGGATAACAAGTTCCTGTTGCCGGCGGCCATCCTTCGCCCACCGTACTACGACCCCTCGAAGTCGGTGGTGTGGAACTACGCGGCCATCGGTGCCACAATTGGTCATGAACTATGTCACGCATTCGATGCTGATGGGCGTCAATACGATGAGAATGGTGACCGCCGCAACTGGTGGACGGCAAAGGACGAACGCGAATACAAACACCGTGCCGAAAAGGTAGTGCGACTCTATGAGTCTGTGCCGTATCGTGGCCTTGCAGTCAACGGGCGTCTGACACTCGTCGAAAACATCGCGGACCTCGGTGGCCTCGAGTTCGCGTTGGCGGGCCTGCGTGCAGAACTGGGTCGTGAGCTAACAAAAGCCGAAAAGAAGGAGTTCTTCACGGCGTTTGCTGTTTCGTGGCGGTCCAAGGACCGGCTGAAGAGAGCGGCGCAGCTGCTGGTTACGGACCCGCATGCTCCACCGGCGCTACGTGTGACGCATGCGGTGCGTCAGTTCGATGAGTGGTACGAGGCATTTGATGTCGGCCCGGAGTGTGAGGAGTATATCCCACCGGCACAGCGCATACATTTCTTTGCTTAGATAATCATCAAGTCCGCGAGGCGCCAGTACTCGAACTGACCGTCCGGCAGTGGGCGCTTGAGAATGTAGGGCAAGCGCTTCGCCTCGAGCTCCGCCTTCGCAATTTCATAGACATCCGTGAGATACTCAGGGACGTCGATGAATGGCGGTGCACCCCGTGCCAACTGCGACGCCCGCAGTGACAGCACCTTCGTCTTCTCGTACAGTGTGAGGAACGGGTACGTGGTGTGCTGATTGTCTGCCTTGTCGGTTCTGTCAGGAGGATAGGCCGCCCGAATCATGAGCTTCTCGAGTACCGTCTCCTCATAGTCCGGCCAAATCTCTGGATGCTGCTCGAGTAGCCCCTGCGTCTTCTGCGAGGGCGGTTCCGTTACACCGAGCGCATCGGCCGTGGCAACTGCTGCGGCACCGACGTCCTCGGGCTCTTCCGGGCCCTGGTCATCGGCCACCATTGCATCGAGCGCCTGGTTGTATTCATCGAGGTCCTGTTCGTCTGCCATCTCTGTATCTGGTGGGGGTTTGTGGTGCGGCGACATACGCGTCAAGTTTGGTGCTGCCGGCTCATTTTGCCCGTATCTGTTAGGGGTCGCAATGCAGCTGAAGCAACGCGTGAAGAAAGAGAGAAGTGGTCGTCGTACCGTGAAACGGTTACATGTGCAGAAGGGTGGTGAAAATTGGGTTGTTATTGATGATGAAGCACGCCGTAATGAATGGGCTACTGCATTTGCTGCAGACCCATCGTGGGCCGGTATGTATGATACATTGGTGAGTAATCCCCGCCCTGAACCTACAACAGATGACGGTAAAGAGAAGGCGGTAACACAATATGTAAATGCTGTAATGCGTCAGGATGAATTATTTGATATGGCTATTCGTATTATACGTAAGTCTCTGGGTATTGCAGACAATGAACCTGACATACTTACAAAAGTTGCATCTATCGAGGGTCGCAAGAAAGAAATGCTAGAATATTTGAAAGATGTTCATCGGATTGTTAGTTTTAATGTAATGAATAATGCTGGGACAAAATTTAATAGTATTGAAACGGATGCATCTGAATCGCTAGCATCTCTTTTACTATATCCTGCAAGAGCCTCAAATATATTTATCCAAGCGATTTCAACAATTGCAGTCCAGCTTAAGAATGATGCAAATGCTCCATTAAAACAGACAGTTACAGATAATCCTATCATCAAACGTATACAGGCCGACCATTTCAAGGCATATGCAGATAGTCTAGCATTCTTGAAAACTGCACGTCAATTACGCGATGGGTTTTTCATTGGACAAGAAATTGATCCATTCCGGAAAATTTTGGCTAGCAGTAGAGATGCTAGTTCAGTAGAGGGCGATTTCTGGGAGAAGTTTGTTGGTAAGTTACGAGACTTGATTAAAGCACCTGACAATGCTCAAATTGAGTCTATTCTTGGCAACCCAGGTACATATGTAGATATAAATATTCCGACAATCCCCAAAGGGACTAAATCCTATAGCAGTATATCTGAGTCATGGGCTAACATTACGGCTGCTGTTGTTGCATCATATGTGAAGAGTGTAGGTAACTGGGATGCCATAGAATTTGTAAAATCATTCAAGAGAACTCCTCCAGCTGCAGAAATCACAAATAATATGCTAAAGGTATTTAACAATCCTGTTGGTGGTATCAACGTATCAAGATATATACCAAATTATACTATGTTAAATAGTAAGATATTTGGAGAAGAAGGTCTAACATTACGCCGTTTATATAAGCAGTTTAATTCGTATGTTGTTAATTATATGCTAGAATTGGCATACATGATTCAGAAGATGGAGCCTTCTGTAAAGGCAGCTGTTGCTTCTACTCCTTAGAAAGAGCCGACCAGCTCACAGGGAAATGCGGCACCAGTAGTGTCGAGAGACCACCTGCATACGTGCGAATCTCCTTCTGGGCATCTGCGGATAGACGCAGCCCACACAAGCGACTGTATGCAGCCAGTGACCCTGTCTCAATAAACTCCGTATACATCGACTGTGGCAGAACAGCCCGCGCTACCTCTGGAGCCACACCCTCCGCAATCATCGTTTCGTAGAGTGCTACAACATCCTTGTAGAACTCTGTGAGTCGCTCATTCCATGCATGCGCATCCTCAATCGGGTCCGGTCGAGATCCCTGCTTGAGCTTCGGGTCACGGGCGCGCAGATCCTCAACAGCCGGAATCCAGCACTCAGGGCGCTCATCCACATAGCGCCGCGACACCTCGTTGCGTGCGAAGCCAATCTGATGACGGTACCACTCACGCGCCACAAAAATCGGCATCTTGATGCGGAAGCGCGCCTGTGGGTGGAAGAACGGAGTCACATGGTTATGGTCGGCCAGATACTTGATGAGCTTCTCATCGCGAGGTTCAAGTACGGTAGACTCCTTATGAAACGAAACGCGTGCCGCGTTGACCACCGTCAGGTCATCGCCGAATGTGTCCAACAGCTCCACAAAGCCAATGCCATCAGGTGCCATCCACTTTGTTGATGGTTGCTGCTGCTGCTCAGTGCTCATTCTTAGTTGACTCAGTTGCCTTTTCATTTAGATGGAGTCGCGAACACTCTTTAAAAATGGAATGCGGCTCGCACGCAGTCGGATCCACGTCAGGGCGACGCAGAAACTCGTAAATACCCGTGTTATACTCTGGATGTCCACCGGATCCCGCGCGACGGGGCCGCCCCTCCTTCGTGAATCCATGCAATCCATCCGCAGTTCCCCCGCTCCACGGAATGGCCATCCACGAACGCACAGCAGTCGCCATTGATGGTGTTAGATAGTCCTGTAGAGGGAAGTAACAATGAATGCAAAAGACGAGCTGTGCAATGTCGCGTCCCACTTTGCAACAGAGCTCCCCAAACGGAAACCAGGACCCTGCCTGAAACACGGTCATCGGTACCTTCGGAGGCGGGCAACCCACACACGCGAACCCAAAGTCAATGAGTGTCACCTCGTAGTTAGTCAGGAAAAGGTCCGACCCAATTTCGAGCAGCACTGGCTCCGCCCGTGGTCGTATCAAAATGTTGTTGACTTTTACGTCACGATGGTTGAGTTGCAGGCGCCGCTGTAGATGGTACAAGATGTACGCAACCTGGGCCAACACCTCCACGAAAATACGGGTATTGGCCTTGCGGGTGTCGGGGTTCCAGTGTTTCTGCAAGAAGGAATGCAGAGTGCGCCCACGCACGTACGACATACACAGTGTCATAGAGCGCCATCCTTTGGAACCGGGGTCCTCTGACACATAGTCGCCGAATACCTCGTATGGACGCGGAATCGCCCATGGAGTAGCCGTTTCTTGCATAGCCTGCCATGCTAACACGTGTAGCAGCGCCTCCGATGTGTGTGCCGTCACATCCTCCGATGGCAGGACTCGTGAGCCAGTGGGCGGCATTGTCTGCTTCACGACGACCTCATGTGGCGCTTCCTTCACATCAAAAAGGCCATCGGTCCGCTTTTGTACAACCATGCGGAATGCTTTGTGAATCTTACCATACGTGCCCTCGCGATAGAGTTCCCCGATGTGCCAGCCCACATACTGTCCGCTCGCGTTCAGGCTGCGGTCCAGGAACCGCCATGTCTCTCCGTTAATCTTTTGTTCTTTCCCTAGACGTGCAATCTCTCGTGCGTGCGGAATCACATCGCAAATATTCCCTAGATGTTCATTCAACTCGGTGTCTAGAAACCCGTGCTCCACCAACTTCCGCATTCACACACCCCTTAATTTCTGCGGATAGAATAGAATGAGCAACCCCTACGTCCACAACCTGTCGACTCCCATGACACGTTACATGAATGCGCACCCCTACCTCTCGTGGGCCGATATTGAGGAGGTGGATGAGGACGACCTTCTGAAGTATGGCTTCGCAGAGGCTCTGCGTCGTGCCTATGCGCGTTCGGAGCGCCTGGCCTCCTCCGGTCAGTCGAACACCATGCCTCGCAAGACCCGTAAGGAGCACTATCGTCGCAAGGCACAGCTCGAGGAGCGCAAGGAGGCTGCCCGACGTGCTCAGTGGCTCGCGGAGTTTCCTGGTGCCTCCGAACGCGCATGGGTTCGTCGTGAGGAGCGCCGCCAGAAGCGCAAGGCCGATGAGCGTCACACTCGTCGCATCCGTAAGCAGATTGCATCAGGCCGTCGCTCCTCTTCTGGGAGCCGTCGTCGCCAGTAGACACCAAACCAACACAAACGACACAAACGACCCAAAGTTGACCACCCTACATCATCGCAGATGAGCATGGTACACATGTTCGTCTACGGTATTCGCTGCACCCCCCAGGAGGTTCAAATCATCCCTCAGCATATCCAGGCTGATTACTATCTGGACTATGGGATTCTAGTATTCCCTAGCTATACGCGCCCCACTGTTATTCACAGTCATGGTCGCCCAAATGAGAATTATTGGCGACTCGTGAAGCCCATGATTGAGGAGCCCACGAAGGTGCACGTCACGGACCTCATTGAACACCCTTACATTACGGAGGAGGAGGCTAGTGTGCTAGAGGCACTCAAGCCAACTCGCCCTGGCATTCAGACCGACTGGTTCTATGTTCCTGCAGTTGCAGGTCCTTGTAACCCCAGGACCGAGTAAGCAGGTCCTATTCACGCGTAAGCGCCTTCTTGAGCAAGTTATTTAGAGTCTGCAGCTGCGTGGAAGTCGGCGCCACTGTACGCCCCTCAAGATGATTCATCGTACCTGCAGGAAAGCTCAGGCGACCATCGAGACCGCGCTGCGTGAGATTTTGCTCACGGCGATACTCCTGAATGGCCAACACACTCTCGCGACTGAAGAACTTGGGCTTCACAATGTCCGTGGCTGCATCGATTTTGGCAGCGGCGACTGCAGAGGCCGTGCGCTTTGGCTGCGGTGCAGCAGCAGTAGAACGACGAGGCGACGAACGCAAAACAACGGGGTCCCAATCCTGATTCTCCATCTTCTGTCTCTATGCCAGAGGCTTCTCTTTAGGAGGAGCAATATCCTTGCAAAGAGCCTTGTATGTAGCCACTGCATCAGCCTCTGTTGGATACGTGATTGTAATACGGTCTTTGTCAGTACCACCTGCAAAGAAGAGAAAACTCCACATATGTGTGGCCTGCGTATAGATGATGGTATTCTTGTGCAACTGAATGGATGCAATGTGTTTCAGATTCACAAGTAAGTCAGGTGCGATACGGCGGAACATCGTACCTTGCATCAGCGAGCCGCTGACCCACCTCACCTTTATGATGACATCAGCATAGATGTCGAAGCAGCATTCTTAGCCATGTACTTGGCACCCTTCGCCTTATCACAGTCCGATGCATGACCAGCCTTCAACTCCTTTTGTTTGTTATCGACCGGTCGCAGGAGATTCTTCTTCTGTGCCGTAATCACTGCATTAATGGCAGCCAGTCGGTCATTGAGTTGCCCCAACACAGTCAGACGCTGTTCCTCCGCATCGTCACCAACAAACGACTCACACGGTACCACCTGCTTATATGTGTTCAAGAGCTGCGGCTCTGTATAGTTCTTCAACGTAGACTCCATGCGGGTCATGCGATTCGCGGCTTCGCCTAGCACAGCATCATGATCCGTCAAATCCTTCGGCCAGGTCGACGGGCATATCGTCATGACCCCACCTGTGGGAGCCCGTGCAGTCTCAATCGCATTCACAGACGCTACTTTGTTATCCTGACCCGGTTTACTCACAGAGGAAATCACGAACTGGTCTGTACGTGTCATCAGAAGGCAGACATCGGTTTCGGCCAGAGTTATGTTCTTTATGAGCTCCTGATACGGGTCCGCCGCTGTACCATCGCCGTCAGCAAAGAGCTCACGTGGCCGAATCGCACCGCACGTGCTCGTGATGAACAAGAGTACAAGCACCACAAAGAGCCAGACTCCACCGATTAGCAGCAGCACCGTCGTCAGGTCTTCGGGTGTGAAGAGTTTATAGAGCATACCGAGGCCTACGCCGATGGCAGCGACTAGCATGATGGCAAACGGTGTCAGGCCAAGCGATAATAAGGCAATCTCGTATTGTTGCATGTGACAGTCCCTTGATAGTCGCGCCGATATTTTGACGGTGGCTAACAGAGTATCATGATGCGCAGTTGCTGTGTGCCAAACTTTGCAGGCGGTTGCCACCCCACCGCCGAGGATGCAGGCGGAGGAACAGCTGGGAATGTCACCCGCCTAAAGCGCGAACAAATCGAGAGTATCCCGCCTACACCAACCGCATCGGCAGATGCCTGTGACCGTTGTGAGCCCCGTGCCGCATTCTTCCAACAGACGAGACAGGGGCATACATTGTTAGCAGTATCCCGGCAGACATCGTGTCCTATCATTATTCAACCAACGGGCCAGAAGACAAATCCCTGTGCAGATACTTCTTCACCACCGGCTGCCCTAGGGTCTAGTTCCGGCTTTTCATCAACACGTACACACACACGGGTGAGTCGCATTCAAGATATTGCACCGGTTACACATCGGTCTTCGGGTCTGACAACTGCGCGTGTTCGGGATGCTATACAGAATGCCTCTGCTGTACGGGGTGCCGAGTTCATTCGTCGTAGAGCACCACCGCCACCGTGCCCTGTGTATTCGACGGCACCGCAGCCAGGAGTGCCGATTGCACCGAATACGCCATGTAATCCTGGCACTCAGCGCGTGGATTATGAGAGCCCTTGGCGCTAACATAGTTAGGCGCTAATTTGTATGCATACAGCAGAGAGATGCAGTCCAGCAGCGAACGCCTTCGCCGTCTTATGGAGATTCAACCCAAAGTGATTGCACCTCGACCTCTTCGGGATTCGGGCGTTCTCACTGAACGTCGTCGTTTCCTGGCTAGTCGTCGTCTCCCTGGGCAGCCGCGTTTGTCAGACGGGCGCAACATTCGCCCTTCCTCTGAGTATGTTGTTGCTGCTGCTGCAGGTTGTGCTGTCTGCAATGACAGGCCACAGGTTACGACAACTACGGCATGCTGCCCGGATAACTATGAGCCGTTGCCCCGCCCTGCGGCACTGATGCCCGCCTGCAGCCCGTGTGGTGTGCCCACCGGCCCCCAGCCACAGCCGGTCTGCTGCCCTTCGAACGGTCGTGTGAACACCTGGTACGCTACGGATATCGACCCAACAGTGTTTATCCCACCAACCTGCAATCCATGTGTAGTTCCAGCGAACCCTGTCCCGAACTGCTGTGATGAGAATGGGTTCCCGTTGCCTTGAAAAGATACTTACGATACTATGCAGTGATACAACAAGTATTGCTGCAGAGAATCGAATCATGTGAACTGATTTAATAGAAAGGCTCGAGTGCCGGGGATGGCTCCATGTTGTTCTGCATGGTGTAACCGCCGCATGTACCACGTGCACCACAGCCGCTGCTATCCTGCTGAGGCTCACCATTCACAGCCTTGCAGTCCGCATCGGACTTGCACGCTACGGCGAACTTCTCCTTTGCAGCGGACGGGGCCAGGGCGGAGCGGCAGACCCAGAACTGCATCATGGTCAGGAGCACGGAGAACCCACCGGAGAGGATGAGCGCGATGGCCATGGTGGTGGTGGGGACGAACTTCTTAATCATGCCAGGCAGGGTGAATAGCTTCACGAGTGCCCAGATGGAGTAGACAGCGATGAGCGCGGCCACTGCCAGATAGTAATAGCAGAAATCGTAGGCCCACGCGGGTACCTGGATGAACCTATCAAGTGCGCCCATTGTTCTGATTATGGTTGTGGTTTTCTCTTGGCTGTTGTATGACACAGAGGTCAAAAGAAAAAAGTGTGTTGTGCAGGAAGTGGGACTCGAACCCACGCTCTCGCGAACTACGACCTCAACGTAGCGCCTTAACCACTCGGCCATCCCTGCTATTGTAGTGTTCTTTGTGCTTATTGTACTGTTTGAGATTTTGTAGTGTTTGTTTTGAATATAACCTGCAGGAAGTGGGGATCGAACCCACGCGGAATTACTCCAGGCGCTCTTAAGGCGCGCTCCTTAACCTCTCGGACATTCCTGCGACTAACCACTGTATGTCGGGAGAATCTTTGGGTCCAATGAACGCAGATGCCAAAATGCAGGAAGTGGGATTCGAACCCACGCGGATTTCTCCAGGCGCTCTTGAGGCGCGCTCCTTAACCACTCGGACATTCCTGCTGTTCACCACCTATCTCTTTTATTTTTGTTTATGTGGCTTGGGGTCTACTTACGTAGTCTTCTTAGTGAGGACCTTCTTCGTCGCGACCTTCTTGGGCACCGCCACTGGCTCTGCAACTGCCTCCTCCTCGAATGCGGCGGGAGGGGGTGCAGCGGCAGCTGCCTTCTTAACAGCGGGAGCCGTCACAGCTGCAACCACGTCATCCTCGGCATTATCATCATCCTCGGCATCCTCCTCGTAGTCAGCAGAAGCAGATGCCGCCTTGGCAACATTCTTGCTGACGAAGGAGCGAATGTCAGGGGCATCCGAGCGGAAGGCAGGGCCACGAATCTGCTCGGGCTGGCTATCCACGCGCATCTGCACGGCCTTCCAAGTAGTACCGAACTTGCCACCGGCGAACCAGACACCGGTGCACTGCATGATGGTCGTGACCTGAGAGCGCTTGGGAATCACATTGTCGAGGCTCGTGGCACCATCGAATGCGGTAATCTGGCCTGACTCGTCACGCTCCGTGCCATTGTAGAAGGCGGTATCGAAGGTGCGTGCCTCCTTGCCGTCCTCTGCCTTGCCGCCCTTCTTAGCAATGCGCTTGCGGAGGGCAATCTTGACAGTAGGAGGGTAGGGCTTGGGCTGACCATTCTGGTCAAGGCCCGGCATCTTGACCACGGGAGTGTAGAATGCCTTGATGACCTCGCGATTAGGCTTGGCCATCTTGAACCATGCGGCTGCATTCTCGACACCGGCGTCAATCATGCGCTCATCGAAGGCCTCGAAGAAGTCCTTGAAGGCGCCAATCTGCTCGTTCTCGTCGGCCCCGCGGAGGCTGAGGTCCACGGAGTACTTGGCGGGCAGGGTCTTGTCGTACACGTTCACACCGAAGGGAACGCTCAGACTGGGAGTCTCAAGCATGATATTGCGGCCCTCATAGCGAATGGGGACCGACTTGCCACCGCTGTCGAGCACCTTAACGGCGCCGAACTCAAGCTTGGAGACATCAATGTCGCTGGAAGAAAGTACTGTGCTGCTCATCGTACTTAGGCTGTTACCAGGGCCCTGACCGGTCAACTTTGGTGCTTGGCGGCCAAAACTTTGCCAGGTCGACAGAAATAGGCATCCTTAATAGAATATCATGGGAGATTCGTGTCAGCAACCCGATATCAGGAACCGCTATGAGGGCCGTGGATCAGGAGACCGGATTGCGCGCCTCAAGGCCAATGCGACGCGGTCAGGGCCCGCACCTGTTGTGAATAGTGCATCATGGAATCTGACAAGGCAGCAGGGGTGTTGTTGCCCTACATGTGTAGCCTATGATTTCATTTTAATAAATAGTAGCACACCTATTCAAGGTACTCTTATTGGAAGCAATATCGTGTTCAATGTTGCAAAAATGGAAGGAGAATGTCGGACAACTGCAGCATGTACTTATACTCTTAGGTTTGGAGAGCCATCTACTATACCTTATCAGACAAATAGCCCTGTTCGCAATTGTGAGGAATGGTTAACAATTACTATACCAGAAGTTGACTATACTTCTACTATAACTCTTAATGATATAGTTATTAATTATGGTAGAGATAATACAATATGTCCGGTTGGAGCAGGTGGTGAAGATACGGTAACACTAATACTAGAGTATAACCCCTAATACGCCAACACACCAGGATGCAGTACCTGCAACTGAGACCCCTGAATCCGACAGACACCAGGGCTGAACATCTCCACCATCCACGGATACGCAGTGGCCGCGCCGGCGGATACCAGTGCCAGAGACCCCAGCACATACATCACGCCGAGCTGTTGGTCTGCGCGTGCAGAAGAAGCCGTCACAAGCCCTTTGCAAGTACGGAGAAGAAGAGGCCGGAGTGCTTTGAGCTGCATCACCAAAGCCCCTTGTACAGACATGGGAAAAGCGCGAGCTGGTGGTGGAACGATACGGGCCTTGTCCGCCGCTGAGAGTCCTGCGCGGTGATTCCAGATATCCGCGAGTTCGATGTATAGGCGCTGTAGTTGCAGTGCACCGAGCTCCAGAAACCAATGAGGGTCCGTGTAGTAGCCTAGGTCCTCAATGGTGCGGAACAGATCCGTCACCTCCATTGCGAACTTCGCCTCTGGGGTCATCGCCACCAGATTATCCCACTTGCCGGTGACACCATGACGAGCCAGACGTTTCAGAAGAAGAGCGGGCAAAGGGGCGCGATTGAACGGATTCATCGCCGGCTCGTTATGGTTGGCGGCATGTTCAAGTAGGCTTGTTGCGGACTTGGCGTCCATGATGTAGCCCTTTCCGCCATCTACGAAACTCACAAAGTCGCGAACAGGTATCTCGTCAACCGGATCCGAACTGTAGAAGTCATAAGGATTGTTGGATTCTTCTCGAGCCCGCAGAAGCGGGCCACAGCGTCGCGCCAGCCACCGCCGCCAAGCTCGTAGGATTGTGGTGCCAGAAACAACATCGATGATGGTATCTGTACGGGGAGGCGATGCCGGTGTCTTCTTTTTAGGCGGAGACGGTGCCACATGAACTACCGTGTCTGTTGCTGCTGTTGCTGTTGACGGTGCAGCGAACCGCTGTTTGCTGCTCTCATGCCGCCCACACCATTCGGACCCCGGCTTGGGTTTACAGGTGCATCTCTCTGATGGATGGGCTTTGGAACGGATGCTGACACATTGCGTACTCATCTCTACTATAGACGGCATCTTTTCAGTCGTAAAAGTCGCCCGGCCACCTAAGCAGGGGCGGCAACTTTGGGGGTGCCGGCACCAAAGTTGACCGTGTGCGGTCGCCAGTACCCGGTGAGGCATACCGCGTTCCATGTCCTCCACTAATACCTCCGAGATGAGCACGAAGATGTCCGCCACTGCCGCTAAGTCTACCAAGAAGACCGCCAAGGCCACTGAGACCCCTGTTGCCGCTCCCGCCGTTGCCGCTGCTGCACCTGCCGTTGAGGCCAAGGTCAGCAAGAAGGCCGCCAAGGCTGCCGCCGCCCCTGTTGAGGCTGCGCCTGTCGCCGCTGTTGCCCCTGCAACGGAGGTCGCCGCTGCGGAGGATGACATCATCTCTTCCTTCAACAAGTCCGTGTCCCAGCTGAACGAGAAGATTGCCGCCTTCAAGTCCCTGTACTCTGAGATTGCCACCCTCGGCAAGACCATCGAGAAGCAGGCTGCGCGCGTCGCCAAGAAGGCCGAGCGCAAGGGTCGCAAGAACAAGTCTCCCAAGGCTGCTGGCGCCAACCCTGCTGACTGTGTCTTCACCAAGCCCGTGAAGGTGACGGATGAGCTCTGCTCCTTCCTCGGCAAGGCCAAGGGTACCACGTTCTCTCGCTCTGAGGTGACCAAGGGTATCATGGCCTACGCCAAGTCCCACAACCTCATGGACAAGCAGACCATCAAGGCCGATGCCTCTCTGCGCAAGCTCCTGACTCTCTCTGAGACTGACAACCTCACCATCCTCAACCTGCAGAAGTACCTCAGCCGCCACTACGTGAAGGCTGCGCCCGTGGCTGCTTAAATGTGCCTGGGTTGAGCACCAAATCATAAAACAAACTACAAGAAAGCCCATGTGACCGGGTCAAGGTCACGCGCGTGAATGGCCGAGCGGTTTAAGGCGCTAGTTTCAGGTACTAGTTCGAAAGAGCGCAGGTTCGATTCCTGCTTCACGCATCACTGACTTCCTTTTGGTTGTCTGTGCCGTAGCGCGAAAGCGCAAGCCCTGTTAGCTCACTAGGTAGAGCGTGCGGCTGTTAACCGCAAGGTAGCTGGTTCGATCCCAGCATGGGGCGCATTCCATCAATTCCTCTGTTTTGATTCAAAAAGAACCGAAACAGAAGACAAGAAATGACGTCAATGGTTGATATACTCGACATGCACTTTTCCAACGCAAAAAACAGTCGCAGCTTCTTCGAACTCGTCGCAGCCGCTACAGCCATCATCGGTATTGTCTACGCGTTAGAGAATCGAGCCTAGAGCACCGCCAAACTCTGCACCCAGTCAAACGGCCAACCGTTTTGGTCACCCCAGCGTTTCAGATTATCCAGCTCCTTCTGTGGCGCACCCGCGGCCCACTTCTCATACTGCTTCTCCCCCATCAGAGAAAGCCATTCCACACCAACACCTGTAAGCAGATTTACACCATTCCACATAGCCGTACATATGTCCTCTCCATGTTGGATTGGATTCCAACGCTGTCCCCCACGCACCATCTGGATGGCTAGTCCAGGTGGAACGGTGCGCCAAGCCCGTGGTGTATAGTCCGTCCCCATCATCATACATGCCTCAACGAACTGGTCATACGTTACCTGTAACCCTGACAATACATCTGCCAAGCGGTATTGTGAGAGAATCATAGTATCATCCGTCTCCGGCACAATCAGACAGTCGACACCCCGCGCTAGCATATCCATATCCGTTGAGATCACCGCGTGAACCTGGCCCGTACGAGACAGATACGCCAACACATCATCTGCCTCACCGTTCGGTGTCAGTGCCATGACACCAGCTGCATACAGAAACTGCTTGAGTTCATCCTTGTCACTTCGTGTCACGGGCGGGGCCTTGCGCTGGAGCTCCAGCAACCGGTTCTCGATGAGGCCGCGTTCCTGTTCGGTAGTGGCCTGTTCAAGTTGAACCCTCAGCTGGTCAATCTCCTGCTGTGCGGCATTGCGGTCCGCCCGGCGTTGTTCGGTCACCTCGGACTTTGTTGCAGGAGGGCGCCCATCGAAGATAACAATCGGCGTGATTCGCATCCGTCGCATACGGACAAGTAGACTTGCAACAACAGTCATTGGAGAGAGACCAGCGGCACGAGCACGGTACAGCAAACAAGAGCAGTCAATGGCCCATGTCTGGCCCGCGGTCCAAGCAACCGGTTTCTTTACATGCGACAACTTCGCCTTGAGGTATCCAACAAATCCTCGGATGCCCATGTGTTGGTGTTTGTACAGTCTCCGGCAGGTGAGTATTGGTATGAGTCACCTTTTGACCTTTTCACAGAAAAGCACCGCCCTCTTTAAAATGGGTAAGAATGGTAACGGCCCAAGCCGTAAGACGGTAAAGAAGCGCAAGGAACTCGGTCGCGTGGCACAGGCATCTATCATCCACAACTACACACTCGTTGAGGACTTTATCAGTGCGGCCCAGTCCGGTATGCCCACACCGTATCGCCTTGCTCGTGTTGAGAAGGTATATGGCGGTGGTTCATTCGAGGTGAAGATTTTGGGCGAGGGCTTTACTGTGCGTGCCAAGGTGCGTCAGCTGATGCATGGTCGCGGGCGTTTCCATCATAACCCCGAGGTGAGCACGGCTGCTCGCATTGGTGGCTACGTCCTTGTTGAGGACTTGGGCCTCGGCCATATGGGTTCTGGTGTCACGCATCAGATTATGGGTGTGCTCGATATGACTCAGGCTGCTCGCGCGCTGGCTGCCCTGGGTATTGCGGATGAGCATGGGTACGCTGGTGCATACAACTTCGGTAGCAGCAACAGTGTGAATAGCATCACAAATGCGCTGGCCGGTCTTGGTATCACTCCTGGATTTGTGCGTCGTCACACCACTGCTCGTGCCACCAACAAGAAGGTGAAGACGGGTGGTGGTGCTGGTGGTAGCAATCGTCAGTTCTTCTGAACTTAAAGCCGGTCCTTTACAATAGGGTAACGATGAACACCGCCACTGTCTCTGCTGCAAAGCCCCTCGAGTTCTACTACCCCCTCTCCTGCAAGGAGTTCACCACGGAGGAGCTCCTCCAGCACATGCGCATTCCTGGCGCAATCTGGAAGGCAAAGCCCGCGCATCCTCGCCGCAAGGCGGCTCTGCCTGGTCGTTCTCGCAGCCCAGCGTACCAGACCGTCTTCTTCGGCGCTGCCCGTGAGTGGGCCAATGACGAGGAAGGTTGGGAGTATGTGAAGCCCAAGCGCCGCAGCCAGAGTAAGAAGTGGCTGGGTGCTCGTGCGGCTATTGAGCACTAAGCTGTTCCAAGACCTGACAAACAGGTCATCACCGTAGACCAGACAAGCAGGTCATCAACGTAGACCTGACAAGCAGGTCATTCCCATGTTCACCATCTCATTCTCCGTGTGAGCGGCTCTATCAGCCATATTCTCCAGCTCAGCACGCGCATCCATAAACCACGTAAACCAGTGGCGAACCGCATGGTTCGGTCCTATCAGTGACTCTGTCAGATGAGACCGCATCAGAACCCACTTGAGTACGTAGTACGCAAACACATTCGTATCCTCATTCTCTTTCGCATCGCGAATGCGCGCCCATACCATTGCCGCCTGCCCCGTCGAACACTCGACCTGATAGCTCCAGAGTTGTGCGGCCTCTCCAAGGGAATCAGCACGGGCAATGCACCACAGCCATTCTGCAAAGAGCTCCGTGTACGCTTCGCCCAGGTGCGGCCACAGACGCCGACCAAACTCTGCCTCAAATCGTCGTAGCACCGGCTCTACAAGGGCCGGTTTCACATCCAGGCTCAGTGCATGAATCATCTCATGTAGCAACACTTTATGGGCTTCCTCGCGACGATACACGTGAACTTCCAGGATTCCAGGTACAGCCCAGCCGCCATTCAAATGCTCCTTTCTGGGGTCCATATTTGCAGGCATCACACGGGTCCACGGCTGGTCCCACCAGTACCAGGTAACCGGTCGCCGCGACATCCATGTCATGAGGCGGAGTCCAAACTGCAAGTCATGCGTGAGCTCATGTGTTGTTCTGTCTGACACTACATGAATGGTGTGACCAGTTGAACCACGAACCGCGCGCCATGTCGCCGTTCCACCTAAAGAACTCAGCCATGCAGCTGTACGTCCTTCATCAAACGAATCGCCACTGATACGTGACATGAGTTCCGCCTTCGACACCGGTATATCCATCATGCCCGGGTCACGTTTGGTCGCAGACCATGCGCGCCATAATCGTTCGCGATAGAGTTCCATGCACCTTATTCTGGACCATGGAATTCTATTATTCTGCATTTTATACGAGCGCTGCATACACTTCTGACACAATAAGTTCGAGTACCAGTGGGATACGATAGCTTGGTACCCAGCGAGCGCGTGACAGTACATCTATCACGGCTGCTGCCTTTGTCGGTGCAAGAGAGCCGGTTGCCGCCATGCGCACAGTCGCCCACGTCAGAGATGCAACGAGGTCTGAACCGCTAATCATGAGGCCCAGCAAGTCATAAACCCGTGCGCGAATCCAGGTCGCCGCTGCCAAACAAGGCCCACCCTCTTCCAACGCAATCACCATTTGTCGGAGCATCTCGGCACAATAGGTCTGAATTGTTGTTACCTCTTTCGCCGTTATGCCAAGAGCCGTCGCCACCTTCGTGCGCACAGCGGGCTCCAGTGGCCCAGGTACACGCCGGTACACGAATCCATCGAGCAAGCCGGACACAACCGAATTCACCACACGCGCCGTGCACCATATCATCGCAGGTGCATTCGGAGCCCATACGAGTTCTTCCATACAGGCCCGAAGGCGAGTGGCCGCAGCAGGGGAAAGGCCGTGGATATGACGAAGAATCATCATCTTGCGACCGGCACCGGTGACGTCCCGCATGGAGAGTAGCTGTGTAAGCAGTTCGGGTAGAATCTGTTTGTCCATCATCGACAGGTCCATGATATCGACCTCCATGTGTGTGGAGAACTCCCAGTAGCGAGCGGAGTAGTCGCCGATTTCGAGTGTCTGAAGACGGGGTGTCTCTCCAGCGGCACCCAGTGCCGCGCGTGCTGCTGTCAGCTTACCAGAACCCGCCGGGCCAATCCATAGTATTGGAAATGCGCGTGCAGCCATTGCTATGACTGATGTACACCGTGCTTAAGCCGTTACCTGACCCACGTCGTTTGCCGATCATGCTGTCACCTGACCAGAAAGGAGATTCCGGGTGTTCTGAATGGATGTCACATTCATCGCCGTCGCCGCAATCGTCGCAGGCAGGATAACCAGGAACATCAGATGCGTGTTCAGCCACACCAGGTTATTGGGGTTTGAAGCATAGAAAGATAGTACGACAACCCAGGCAATCAGTGCTAATCCGTACGATATCGCTAGAATGGTTGAGACACCGGTCACTGCCGGAACACTATCCAGGGGAATCAGGAGCGCGAAACTTACAACTGCCACAACCGCCGCGACAAGCACAACACCTCCGTGTACAAGCATGTTCGCCTTAGTAAGATTTGTCAATGCCTCCATTCTCTACTGTAGGGAGAGTGATTATACATCAGAAGCAAATCGTACTGTCTTCTTTGCCCGCCGACTCCCGCCAACCATCGCTGGAAGACCCTCCAGTACAGTATCCTGTGTCAACACCCCTCCCAGAAAGAGTACTAATACAAAAAGCCCCCACAAAGGAATTGTCCATGACCAGAGTGAGCTGAGATCCAAATCCATACTTCTACCTTATTTTGGGCACACAGAATAAGGGATTGCTATGCCAGCACACAAACCGCACGCGGATGTTAATCTGTACCAGTGTAACCCCAACACGTTGATGAACACCACACGGACAACATGTCTGCCAGCCGATATGTTGGAGCGCCTTCGGACAGAATGGAACAAACGTCACCCAGAGAACCCTATCCCTCGCATCACAAAGAAAGAATCACTCTGGTCAGAGCTCCGTGAGCGGATGAAATCGCAGTACAAGTGCGATACCGAATACTGCAGCCTACAGGAGCTCGGTAGCTCCGAGATGAAAACGGCAGGCGCCGCTTTCTTCCGCCCCAAGAAGCCGAGTGAATGGCTTAAAGACCCACGGGAATGGCATGATACACTCACGATCGCACGCGTCATGCAACAGTATGAAGATGCGATTCCGTTTTTCGAGTTCATTGGACCCGTCCCCATGGACTTCGATTCGATGATGCCGGGCTCCTTCAACAAGTGTGTTGTGGACGAGTTATGTAGCTTAGACCTCGGCGCACTGAAAGCCCGTGGCGAGAAGTATGTCGGTATCGTCTTCAATCTGGACCCACACTACAAGCCCGGTTCTCACTGGGTCTGTGCGTTCATCGACCTGGTCCGCTCTTCCGCGTATTACTACGACAGCTACGGATACCCACCGTGCACAGAAATCAAACGGCTCATGACCCGCTGTAAGGAACAGGGGTGCACCCAGTTGTACTGGAATGATATCCGTCATCAAAAGAAGAAATCTGAGTGCGGTACGTACTGCATGTACGTCATCCTGTCACTACTCGGCGGTCGCACATTCAAGGATATCTGTGAAAACCCAGTGGATGATGACACAATGAATGCATTACGCGATATTCTGTATGCAACTGAGCGCCCTAGCTCTCTTGCTATACATGCTGTTGCCAAACTTCTGCGCATGACCTTCTTCTGATGAGACACACCTGGGTTTAGGGCCATGCCTCAATATCGCAGACCAAAGTAATGGACGGGCCGTATCAGTCTATGTTAGCATCGTTGCGTCAGACACTGGGGGCTCGCCTGCCGGCGGGTCTCACTGATTCTGCAGACAGTCGCCTGCAGCGCACACTTAAACACTATGTTGGTCAAGTTCTGCGTGTCCAGGGCACCATGAATGAGCAGGAAATCCTCCGGGAAACCTTTGATTCTATGGCGTCGTGGTTCCGTCGTAATACGGAGCAACTGTCACCGGCTATGCGACGACCATCGCCTGTTGTAGAAGTCCCCGACGTTGGTTCCGCATTTGATACAGTCGGTGGATCGGGTGAGGCGCCCCTGGATGGAGAACAGGACCCGCTTGTTCTGTTTGCTAAGATTCGTGCGGCACGGGATGACCCATTCTCTGCTGCACCGGTTGGCGGACGTCTGCCAGAGCCGGTCGAGACACGTAAGCCCCAAGCAGCACCCGCTCTGCCGGAACTCAAGCCACTTGAGACACGCATCAAGCCACGCCTGCCAGCGGATGCACTCGCATTGCAACCAAAGGACTTCCTGCAGCCACAGGAGGATGTCATCAAGTATCGCGAGGCGGAGTACAATCTGGTGTTGAACTCAAAGGACCGCAACTGGCTCAAGAACACCAAGGAGAATCGCTACAACTTCAGTGTGATGCTGGACAGCGCATCGCGCCCTCAGGGAACTGGTATGCAGCCTACGATTCAGAATCGGCTACGTAATATTGTGCGTATCGAGTTCGTCAAGGCTCTGTTGCCGGTGGAGGGGCTTGATGTTGTTGTTCCGAAAGCAAGTAACCCAAATTTTTGGACGCAATGTTACCCAACACCGTCATCTGGATTTGTATCTGTTCTTGGACTTCCATCTGTAACCGTGGTCATGGATGAAGAAAAAGACGCGAACACAATCGGTACCAACGATGCCGTGAACAAGTCCCTGGCTGTCTGTCAGTACGATGCAACATGGCGGTCCGACCAGTTCCAGTCCACTGCTGGCCTGAACCGTGGCTACACCCTCTTTTTCCCCAAGTTCATGAAGGCCCAGCGTGTCTATGCACCGACACCCCTCGCCAATCTCCAGCGTATGTCCTTCCAGCTATTGAATCCTGAAGAGCAGATTCTCTCAAAGACACCTGATTCCGTTGCTATTACACAAGTGCTTCGCGGCGATGATATATCTGGAAATTCTTCATGTTATGCCGGTGACAATGAATATCTCTTCTTGAGAACTACAGAATACTTTCCAATCTGGTCTTTTTCACAGACAGACCGCATCAAGGTTGGCGGGCTCGTGTTTGCCGATGCAAGCTCCGCTACACAGGCTACCGGTAATGCTCTCATAAGTTGGCTACAGCGCGAGGAGGGGCATATTGTTGTTGGAATTGCAAATAGTGTAGTTGCAACACCATTAGAGCCTATTGATGGGGGCAACGAATGTGGGTACGCGAACTTCATCATCATACGGAATCGAATGACCACGAATACTGCAACTGGTCAATGTACACTTGACCCATTTTCAAGTGATGATGCTACATTTTTCACAGATTCCTTCACACCATATCCTGTTGGCTACGAGGGCGCAGGTGTTCTCAACCTCAGTCGCCAAGTTCAGCTCGTGCTCCGCGTTATCACCCGTGAGTACGACCCAACTACCAATGTTCGTCCAGATAATGTCTAAGCAATGGTATTTCTCTTTTTGTAATACTGCCATGCAGTGCGCATGATATCCTTCAGACTATACTGAATCTTCCAGCTAAGGGCTGCACACGCCTTTGCATTGTCACCGTACACGGCTGATACATCTCCCTCACGACGACCAACAATCTTATGCGGGACGGGTACACCGGTGGCCTCTTCAAATGCGCGTACGGCTTCGAGCACACTCACACCAACACCTGCTCCCAGATTGAACACCGATACTGGTTCACTCTGCGACCGCACCATATACTCTAGAGCCAGGCGATGTGCGACGGCAATATCACAGACGTGAATGAAATCGCGCACACACGAACCATCAGGTGTGGGATAATCTCCACCAAATATCTGCAGTTCAGGTCGACGACCCGCCGCAACCTGCACCAGAACCGGTGTCAGATTCTGAGGGGCATCCGTGGACTCTTCACCAAGAATGGCGGATGGATGTGCGCCGGCAGGATTGAAATAGCGGAGGAGACATGCCTTCATGCCAGAACCTGGTTTTTTGGCACAGTCCGTCAAGATGCGCTCTCCCATCTGTTTCGTAGCGCCGTATGGAGAGGCGGCGGGCTTGATGGGTGTGTCCTCGGTCACGGGAATCTTATCTGGCTCACCGTATACCGTACAGGAAGAGGAGAATATAATGTTCTTTATGCCGAACGTGTCGCATGCAGTCAGGAGATTCATCAACGACTGTAGATTATTCTCATAGTACGCCAAGGGCCTCTGTACAGATTCACCGACTGCTTTGTACGCTGCAAAGTGTATGACCGCATCAAACGGGGCATACATGAATAGCGTTGCGATGAACATCTTGTCGCACATATTCATATGAATGAGAGGCACGCGCACTCCCGTAATTTGCTCGATACGGTCAAGTGATTTTGTGGAAGCCCGGCTACAGTCATCTACACAGATAACTTTGTGCCCATTCTGAATCAGCTCCACAATTGTATGTGACCCGATATACCCACATCCTCCTGTAACTAGAACACGCATTCTGGCCCTAGTGTATACATGTGACTTTAGATTCTTGACTACGTGTAGGGGAATATGCGTACATGGCTACTCATTGGTTTGCTCGTGACAGCGCTGGTTGTTGTCATGTGGCTCCAGCGATCGCAATCGCAGTCGCACGAAGGGTTCATCACAGTGGACCTCGCAACGGCGCAGGCTCAACGTCAACAGCTGCAATTTGAGGGAGAGCGCCGTTATAATGACTTGGCGCGTCTGCAGGAGCCAGATGTCAGCCTCGACCCTGCACGCGTGACAGCCGCAGTGCAGCAGGTGGCCCCGGTGCCATCTTCACAGACACCATCACTCCTTTCATTACTTGGCCTCGCCTCATTCGGTGCAGCAGACGATGGTTCCAATAAACTCGGCGCCGGCGTGGAGCAGACCGGTACTGTTGCCGCCAAAATCGCCTTCTGCGAGTCTCTGAAAACCGTGGACTGCGACCAGCTCAATGACCCACGCATGGCCGAATGCGGATTCTGTCATCGCGATGGCAAAGACAGTAACGGAAAGGCTCATCGCGGAGGAATGTATATCTCGAGTCGCGACCAGATTGCCGCAAATGAGCGTGCCAATTCTGCGGGCGGCCCGGCCAGATACACACCCACGATTGGCACATGTAAACCACAGAACTTTACACTCATGGCCGAGAACTGCAAGGCGCGTGAGCTTCAGATGCAGTGCCAGTCTGCAGGCGCACCGACACTGAACAATGTCTGCGGTCAGTGCTATGGCGGAGCTCCTTCAACCGCTACTGGCCTGCTCTTTATGGGCCCGAAGCCGCGTCAGTACACGGCTACACTCTGGGTCAGTCACCCTGGTGGTCACAGTGGCAATGGAGCGGGTACAGTTGTAGCGCGGGCAGATGGAACTATCTTGGCAACACTGGCTCCCTCTGGAGCACAACTGTTGGACCCTAAATCGATGACAATTGAGATCACAGAAGGCGACAATCTGGTTATCACGGTCATGGGTGCACCTGCTGTATGGTGTGCATGGCTCTCCAGCCCCGATGGTAATCGCACTGTCAGCGTGGATGTAGGTGCCACAGATATGCAACCTACGAATGGGTTCGTCATTGCCGGTGACAAGCGCTCTGCCATGGTAACGAAACTGATGAAGGCTGGTCCAGAAGCAAGTGCATGGCCTGCTTTCCAGAAACAGGTGCCGAATACTGTACTCTGGTACCAGCGACGCGATGAGGTGGTGCCTGGCATGATTGTGACAGCTTGGTACGGTACAGGTGCATCTGACCCCAGTACCGGCGTTGATGTTTCTACTATAGCCAAATTAGCCGCTGGTGCAAACGCGGATTTCAATATTGTACCCACCAACTTCAATATCAGTGACCCCGCACCAGGGGTTCCCAAACATCTCTGGATTTACAGAGACAATGGGGACACCGTCATTGGTGCGGATGGGCAGACACTTCCAGCCCGACTATTCTACAATGTTATGCAGTTGTCCATGACTGTACCGGCGACATTGGTCGACCCCATATTCGATGCAGACAAAGAGGACTGCAAGACCGGCCCGATTGTGATGACGGAGATTGGTGCCGGTCTCATGGGCTCGCATTCCTGCTTCAAGCCAGATGGTTCCTTCAACCCCACACAGTACTGTCTTCAGGAACTGTTCGTTATGGCAGGAGGTACAAATGCAGGTAGCGCGTATCCCAATACGGATGATAAGGCGGCTGCCTTGGTGCGAAATGACAAGAAGGGTAAGCCGAGCCTCGATGCTACGGTGGCATATCTGAATGGCCTAGGAAACATCGCTATCTACGGTGTTGACATGAATGGTGTAGCGGCCTCCTTTACGGATTATGTCAGTGCCGCACAGGCCATGCTTGGTTTCACACCCAAGAATCCTTGTGATGGCCCCTCGGCCGCCAATGGCCCGCATACAGCGGAGTGCATCGACTATCTCTGGCGTACAAGCGGGAACCCTGCAGCAGATGGCCAACAGATGGACCCAGACAAGGTGCCCTACTCCTATTGCAGCAAAGCCGGTGTGCTGGCTCCGATTGGACCTGATGGTAAGGTGAATCAAGCCAATGTTACAACCGCAAATTCGTACGGTGGTGTCGCGGGCGTGCGCAACTACTTCCAGAGCATCTACAATCGCACATTGAACTCGAATGATTTCGATGACCAGGCCGCTGCCATGCAGCAGTGCTTCAATGTGAATGTGCAGAAGCCTGCTCCAGTAGCCAGTGCATGCCCACCTAAGAACCCCACGGAATGGCATTGCTTCACGCCGCAGATGCTGTCTCCTCCTGAAGTCTTCATGGTGGCACCCAATGGCTACACTGTTACGAAGGACAATGCACAGGCCACCTGCGACCTCTATGGTGCGCGGGTTGCAACAACCGCAGACCTCACTGCAGCGCAGGCTGCCGGTGCAGACTGGTGCAAGTCTGGGTGGGTCGCCGATGACACGAACGCCAAGTATCCCATCAACTTCAGTACAGGCCAGGGTTGTGGCAATGGGTCCACAGGTGTGATAACATGGAATCCTCCAGGTGGACTTGCAGGAGTGAACTGTTTTGGTGTGAAGCCCGCACCAGGCAGTGACAATGCCGTCCAGCCATTTGGCCTCACCTGGTCACAGGCATCCGAGCCCGGTCTCGGTAATACTGTCAGCTTCTCTCCTGCAGCAACATCTGGCAATTATCTGCGCCACGCTGGTTTCCTTCTTTGGTCTATGCCACCCGATATGAATGGTACCGAGACGGGTGCACTCATGACACTGGATGGTAGCTTCGTCATCTCCCCACCTAACAATGGCAAACAGGGCTATGTCAGCGTTCAGTCTGTGAACTATCCTGGCTACTTCTGGCGCCATATGGACTTCCGTGTACACCTGATGCAACCTGATGGTTCTCCAACATTCGTGGATGATAGCTCCTTCAAAGTTGTACAGCCACTTGTTGCCGGCACTACGAACGGGTTCAGCTTTGAGTCCTCGAACTTCCCTGGATACTATCTGTCAACGAATCCACAAGACTCCACGGGGGGTATCTGGTTGCGCCAGATTGATACCAACAGTCAGGCCGATATGATGACGGCAACATTTATTGGGCGTGTGGCTCTCGCAAAAGAGAACTTCAACCTCAGTGATTCGGCTGTACCGGCTCTTCGCGAAGTGGCTAATCAGGTGCAGTGTGCCAGCAGCGATGGCACATCCTGTGCACTATTTAAGTCCGCTGATGCGTGCATTGCGTGGGTCTCGAACCCCGCATCTGATAGCACTCTGAATACGGTATCGAGCCCTGCTATCGGCATGGCTTCTCTAGCAGACCAGTACTTTAGAGGACGTGTCTAAGGTATAGAATAAAGACTTATTTTGACAGAATCACTTAGAGGGATTATGTCAAGAAAGGCCCCATCATTCGACGATTCTCAGCGGGAATACTATAATCGCGAGCTCAATCGTGCACTCCCGGTTTCGGGCCAAGACCATGCTACTATGAACGCTGCACTGGGTATTGCGGACCCCGACATGCCAAATGGCGGTGTTCCGGCTGATGCAGCACGTATATTCGGTGGATTCCGCGATGAGACAGGTGCACGTGAGCGTGACAGTGCGTGTCGCAACACACCGCATCCACGAGGAATGCGCGACCCCGCGGCTACTACTGGATGTGGATGGTGGTTCGTCCAGGACCCCACCATACCTTCTTCAGGTGCGTATGGGTCACGCCGCGGCCCCATGAGCCCGAACCTCGATTCGCAGGTGGGCCAGGGAACCTGGGTCTGGGATGTTGCAACTGCCGAGCGCCTCGAGGGTATGAAACAGGCTGCACGTGTTGCCACATGTCCCGACATCCAGTACTCGCAGTATCCAAATATGGGTTGGTGCACACAGACATCGCGTGCGATTGTTACGGACGGCAATGGTAACCCTGCATTCCCTGGTTCCATGGGTGGCGACTGCCCTGCAGGCAACATTATAACGAAGGCTAGTAACTGTCCTGCCCCTTCTCCTTCAGCGGGCCCTGCACCAGCAAATAGTGTGGCTGGTCTCTGTCAGCCAGGCACAGGCCCTCAGAGCACACAGTGTCTGCAGGCACTGAGCTCTTTATGGTGCAGCCCCGCAGGCCTGCTGCCGCAGACTCTGTCCACCGGTGCCTATGCCGGTACAAACAACAGCATTGTGGCCGCGAACCAGTACATGAACCAGCGCAATTTCAACATTCATCCAGGTATTATGGCAGGTGGAGGAGTGTCCATTTCCGATGCACTGGCGAACGCGAAACAGCTCCGTACTCTGGCGAATACGAATGACGGCAGTCGCGCCGTAGCAGCTGCGCAGAATCTCTGTTTCGGTACACCCTTTGACCCGTGTCAGTTCAGTGGTACGGATAAGGGCCCTTTCCCTAAGGAATGCATCACGGCTGCTTGTCTGGCTGCTGGCTGGAACCAGAACGGCGCACAGATGCCCGCAAATGTTACTGATACGATGTGGGATAGCTTCCAGAACTGGGCCGACGTGGTGGCCTACATTACGTGGGCCAAACAGGTGGCGGATAAACCCGGTATGACACCAAATCCGACCGATCAGCTCACTGCCATCAAGAATGTCTATGGTACGAGTGTTCGTTACCCCCGCAGCGGCTGCAATAATACAGGTATTCTGATGACTCGCTACTTCTTCCCAGCACTGGCACCAGCTCTCTTTACAGAGAAAGGGCCAATCACACACTTCTTGGGTCGCTACCTGTTCAAGGATGGATTCCCCCAGAAACCAGCAACAACGGAGGACCAGACACCGGCTGGCGGATTTTTAAATGAGGGGCATCGCCATGTTACATACTTTACACCTACACAGAGTGGCACATACCAGTTCTTAATTGGTAATGATGATAGTGCACGTATGCTTATTGAGGACAAACTTCATATGGATTGGCAACCATGCTGTGGTAATAATGCCACGCCAACTGTGCAATTGGTTGCTGGTACTTCTTATAAACTTACAGTTGACTTCTGGAATGGTCTTGGCGGTTGGATATTCCAAGTACTGATGTCGTTCAATGGCGGGCCATGGTCACAGATTCCACCTGCACAACTGTCGACACCGGTTGACCGCCGACTCCCCATGATAGAGTATGACTTCACGAACGCTAAATCAGATTCACCCGCATATGGTTCCAGTACATCGCTCTCGGATACGAACGGTATATTCCAGCAGATGTATCGCTATATGGCACCCATTGGGGCCCTTGGTGGGAAACAGGCGTTGCTGATTAATGGCCCACAGAGTGTGAACGATGCATTGGGTGGCAATCCATCTGGCATTTTCAATTTCTTGGGCCCCGTGCAAGGTATGCGCCTGCGTGCAGTCAAGAGCTTTACAATGAAGGTATATGTATCGTCTGTTAATGTCGCCAACGGTTTGTCTCCCACTCTCATCTCGTTCTTCAATCTGCCAGAGTCCGTTACAACATCGCTGCCTTCACGCACTCTTCAGGCGAACTTCGTCCAGCCATACACGAACCGTGTGAATGACTTCAGTTTGGCGGTGAGTAGCTCTGGTGCGGTGGCACCGATGGGGCGTGCTCCTGGTGTAAGTGGAAATATATTTGGGACGAGCAGTCAAGTCATCGCTCCTCTCAATCAATGGTATCATTTGGCATGGGTCTGGGCCGATGACTGGCAATCGTATTCCATCTATCTGAATGGCAAACTCCAGTACAACAAGTCGATTACTGCTTCCTACGACCCAAAACTTATCATGGAGCAGATACGCATTGGGTGTGACAACCATGCAGAGGGCGCCAAGTGGAGTGGAGGTATCGCTTGGTTCCGCGCGTTCGATTATGGTCTGAGCCCGGACCTGATCAAGCACGACATTGACAATACCTGGAGTTCTCTCTTATAATCATTTCCAACAACTAAATAGAGTGATGCGTCGCCCATGGCCTATATACGCATTAGGCATAGCGTTGGTTATCGTGTTAGCATATGTGAAGGGTCGTGTAACAAAGAGGCATGTCGAGCATTTTGCACTCTTTGGGGCAAAGAAGATGCCCTATTCGCAACTTATCACGGGCATGTTCACACCAAAGGAGCTCAAGGCCTGGCAGAAGAACACATGGGACCCGATGACCCTGGAAGAAAAGAACGCCACAATCGCAACATGGGATAATCTGTCAGCCGAGGAGCAGAATAAACAGTATAATGCTTATCTGTCACAGAAGAACTCTCGCCTCGACATTGAGAATGCAGGTGGCGGTGGTGCAATACCCGCGGTTCCTTCCTAAACTACCCACAAATATACATGTCCGAACGATTGCAATGAGCTCAGACATGTAATTTTAATAGAAGGGTTTATCTGCCACCCGCACCACCACCACCTCCAGCTGCTGACTCCTTCACAGGCGCGGCCATATCCTTGCGCCAGTCAGGGTGTGTCACGAACATTGGTCGTTCTGCACCCGTGAACTTGTAGCACTGTGTCACGGCACCGTGCTCGTGATAGTGCAGCTCACAATCCACTGCAGCCGCCTGTGTGATTTCCGACAAACCATCGGCCAGAACCTGCTTCTGGGTCGCGATTTCGTAGATAATCTGGTCGGTTGTCTTACCGGCATCCGCGCGCAGAACCTCCTTACCCGATGAACCCACACGCTGTGACTCCGAGAAGACTGACAGATACTGGAATACCTCTACCATACGGTCATCCCAGTCCAAGTTCATGTGCGAGCAGAGACGGATAGCACGACCAATGACCTGCTGGATACGCACGTTGTTCCAGTACGGCTCCATCAGATGCACCTGACGGGTGTTGAACAGAGAGATACCCTCTGCACCGGACTGCGTAATCATGAACACCTTGCAGATGCGCCCGTCGCGATTGTCAGGGGCACCAGCCAACAGCTCTGTGCACTGTGCTGACAGGCGAGGGGGCAGACCCGACACATCCGCATTGTAAAGCTGCAGGAGGAGACGACGCTTGTCGAGGTCCTGGTCACCGGTGTACAGAATGTAACGAGGGCGACCGGCCTCCATCAGCACTTCCGGAATCTCCCACTCACCCGCTGCATTCTTCTGCAGGTCGAGAGGCAGGTACTTCTCATCCGCGGCACGCAGAGCAGCGGCGAAGATACCGAGACCCTCGAGGGTCTTGAACTGACTGTAGACGAGTACGGGTCCAGGCGAGCGACGGATGTTGGCCAGCATTGTGGCGTACTTGGGAGAGAACTGTTCGAGGCCGACATTCAGGTAATCGTGTGCCTTCGCATCGAGCCCCGTCATCAGTGTACCGATGATGCCGCTGAGTGCAGGGTCTATTTCAGGTGCCTTCTCAGGCTGAGGTGCCTCGTCTGGAATGACAGCGGCTGTATCTTCTGCCTCACCGCCATCTCCTAGAATAGGTGCAACGGGTTTCTCCACCGCTTCGACATCCGCATCTGCGGCGAGGTCCGCCGCCAACAAGCGAGCCTCTGCATCGATGCCCAGCAGCTTGGCCTGCTCCTTCACCGACATAGTTGGGCGGGGGACATCCTCTGGGAACACCCAGTTGCACGCCGCACGACTGAGTGCCAAGAAACCGGTCTGCTGTGTCTTCGTGGCCTGAGCATACAAATCGACCTCGCGTGCGGTCATACCCTTGCGACTCTTTGGACCCGCCCCACCCTCTGTTGCCGCTTCTGGCTCCGCACCCTTCGTCATATCGAGCTCAATGGCACGAAGTCGTGTGTATTCCTTGAACATGTACTCTGACATCGGCACTTCGACCAGCACGGTCTTACCGCCGACCACGCGCGGCATGAGCTCCTCGGACCCGCCACGGTAATACGACACAAGGCCGAGCGAACGCGCCTTGAGTACATTGGCGTTCTTGATGCGAAGCGTGGCGCGGTCAATGAAGTTCGCCACGAACTCCTTGGCATCTTCTGGTAGCACGGGGAACGTGAACAGACGGAATACACGTGTCGCGGGCTCTGTACCAACGCCCTTGGCCTTTGCAGCAGCCACGGCCATCTCCGCCTCAGCACCAACACCACCCGTCAAAATCCCCTGCGCCTCGAGGTCCTTCACAAGAGATACAGCCCAGGAATCCATGTTACGCTCAATGCTCGTCAACACATCGGGGCGCCCTGCTCCGCGCACAAACCCACGCGTATCGTACTCACCGGTCACCACCTTTGAAAAGCCGAATGGCACCGGCGTTATATTTAGCACCGTACTCTTATCATCGGCCTCTTCCACGGCATAAAAGTCGATATCAGGACGACGCTTTGCCCAATCCTCGAGCTTTCGCAGAGTGGCGCCATCGCGGGCCATCCCCTTCAGAGAAATCTGGGCCATACGAATCTCTCCACCAACAATGTTCATCAGGATAGCCAGCTCCTGTGCGTAGTTAATCATGGGGGTTGCCGACAGTGCGATAATCTTGGCGCCAACCGCGTTTGTCAGAAGGCGGTACAGCGTATAGCCACGTGGGTAACGGAAGCCAGGGCGGGCGCGTGCCAGGGGCGTGGACCAGGTGAACTCACGGGGCTCGACACCCTTGCTAATAATCTCAGAAGTTGCCTTACCACCAATCATGGAACCGTTGATGGTGCGGACCAAGTTGTGAATCTCATCCACAATGACAACAGCATCATCAAACATCGACTTTCCCTCTTTTACACCGGCGGATGCTAGCGCAGACAGCACAGCGGGAGTCACACCGTTATAATGGATGAACTTGAAACGGTGATTCAGATGCGCGGATTGTTGCTCACGAATAGCAGCCTTTACCTCAGGTGACAGTGTGTCCCAGTTGGAAGGTTTATCGGGGTTCGGTACCCAGCCGCCACCCTGGCGAGTCACAAGGTCCTGTGGAAGACCGAGGCTCTGCACGAGCCATACATTCACAGGGTCCTGCTCAGGCTTGCGCCCCTCTGTGAGCTTCAGGAACGCCCAGTGATTGTTGGTTTTGAGTGGGAAGTAGCCGCACTTGCCGAGTTCTCTTCTATAGTTGTTCGACAGCGTGGCCGGTGTCAGCACATAGATGGTCTTCTGTCCGCCCCAGTACAGCGCCTCTGCAGCGGCAATCGACGTGCATGTCTTACCGGTACCGAGACCATGGTATACCAGTAGACCGCGATAGGGTGTCCCACGGCTCAAGTAATCACGCACGAACTTCTGATAGTAGAAATTCGTAACCTTATTGGGGTCGCGTTCCTTACAGGCATTCTTGTTAATCTCCTTCTTGGGTGCCTCTGCAGCACCTGCCGCGCGCGCGGCGGCAAGGCGAGTCAGGCTATCGGAGTAACGTGCATATGTCTGCAGGATAAAATCGCTGAATCGCGCAGAAGAAATCGGGCGATATACCTTGTTTGCAGGTGCTACCTCTACAGGGTCTGCACCACGTATAGCGGTTTTAAGGGCTAAGCCAACAGCACCCGTAAACTCGGCCTCCTTATCCATGATGGGGGCATCTTCAGGAAGAGGAATTGGCTTCAGGCGAGAACTGCGACCCTGTAGGCGGGCCTTGACTTCGGCCGTTACGGCAGCAGTTGCGGCCTTCTCTTCAGCGGTTTGCTCTTCGATAGCAGCAGACACAACGGGCAACTCTGTTACTCGCAGAACAGGTACTTCGACGGTGGGTGCTGCTCTGACCACCGGTTTAGCAGCGGTTGCTGTACGCCGAACAACAGGGGCCAGTTCTTCATTGCGCGCAGCAGCAGCACTCTCCTCTTCGCCGCCTGCAGCAGCAGCAACTGCAGGCATGGCCTTTCGCACAGTTGGCACAGATTGAGCATATGTTCTGGTCCGGTCCACAACGGGCACACCAGTCAGAGCCGGTGGCTTCACACCAAGACCAATACGCTTCGGCAGCATCCTCTATCGTCTCCCTGTAATTTTCACGCCGAGAGTTGACCCAGCTTTACGAGGGCGAGCCGGGAAGCCTCCTGTTCGGCATCCTTCTTGTTGCGCGCCGTCGCAGTTGTCAGCACCTCACCATCGGGCAACAGCACCCCCATCGTAAAAATCCGGTTGTGCAACGGGCCCTCGGTCGCCACCTCCTTGTAGCGCGGAGGCTGATGATACGTCGCCTGATAATAGCGCAGGAGCTGGTCCTTGTAGTTCGTGTTATTCGCAATCAGTTCACCGAAATCCACATAGGTCTCGAGCACCTGAATCATCCACTGCTGTACATGCCAAAACGCCGTTTTCGGGTCTTCTGCAGCACGGTCGCGATACATAGCCGCAATCCACGCCTCCAACATGGAACCCATCATACGCCGATTTCCACGCCCACCACATACCTCCTCCATGTGACGCGACATGATGAGCCATGGTGTCATTCCCAGTTTTGATGCGAGCGCACCAAGGTGTTCATTGTTCACGAGTTCTGATCGCAGCGATGTCCAGAAGCCCTCGCCTTCACCTGGATACCGACGCTCCAGATATTCGCCCACAATTGCATCCAATATACCGTCACCGACATACTCCAGATGTTCATTGTCAGCGTTCTTCAGGGGCATACAATCCGCAGGGCGCGGCGCAATGATCTGCCCATCGTGCTGCTCGCGTGATACAAACGACTTGTGAACACATGCCTGTCGAAAGAGCTCGATGCTGCGCGGCTGATAGCCAATAATACGAGCAATCTCGGCAACAGGGATGTCGCGATTGTTCGGATTCCAGGGATTGTAAATCTTGAGATCGGCTGCTGCACCAGTGGGGCTCGGTGGTGACGACATGGTTACTGAACTATGTGCATGTACCGTTTAGGTTCGGGCTCGGACTCGGTTCAATACGGCTACTTGAATCCCGGGCTTTTGCAAGGGGGGGGGCATGTCCATATGTCTGAATATGATTGTCAAGGACGAAGCGCATGTATTGCCGCGAACGCTCCCATTGCTATGTAGATATTTCAATTTCAGCTATTGGGTTATTTCAGACACAGGGTCCACTGATGGGACACAGGGGCTGATTCGGTCCTTCTTTGCAGAACGCGGTATCTCAGGTGAGCTGATTGAGACACCCTGGAAGCACTTCGGCCACAATCGAACCGTTGCTCTGCAGGCGGCATATAACAAAACGGATTATGTTCTGGTATGGGATGCAGACGATTCAATTGTTGGTAATTTCCGTCTCCCAGAAAAGCTGCAAGGAGATGTCTATGAATTTGAGTTCGGTGCACCAGGAGAATTCAAATACTCGCGGATGCAGCTATTCAATAATCGGAAACGCTGGAAGTACGTCGGTGTGTTGCATGAACACCCTGCACCTGAAGAGCCCATGAGTGGAATTACACATGTAACTGGGAATTACTATTTTGTATCTGGTCGCGAAGGTTCTCGAAATAAGGACCCTGACAAATACAAGAAGGATGCCGCCGTACTCGAAGAGGGATTGCGAGAAGAGCCAGAGAATGCGCGATATGCGTTTTATTGCGGGAACAGTTATTTAGGGGCACAGGATTATGAGAATGCGCTCCGCATGTACAAACGGGTCCTTACTATGAATGGTTGGAGCGAAGAGAAGTATATGTCGTGCCTCTCTGGATTCGGCTGTTACGAGAAGCTCGGTCGCGCAGAAGAAGGTCTCTATATGTTGGTCGATGCAGGGCGCTACTCACCTGAGCGAATTGAAGCGGCATTCTATCTAATCCGATATTATGCCAATCGAGAGCAAAATAAGACGGCGATGATGTACTATACACAGATTCAGGAGCACTATGAAGCGAATCATGCATCAATCATAACCGCGCGGTATTTGTTTGCCAATCATCACGATTATGTATTCTATCTACCATATTATATGATAATTGTTGCACTAAAGCTCGACAATCACGACCTAGCGCTTCGAATGTTCGATATTATTCTGCATCATCGCTACATATTATCCCCTGTCTTTTACATACGTTGCCTATTCCAAAATTTCTTTCTCATTAAAGACATACCACCATCACAGGCACGACTACAAGCGATTCTTGAGTATCGGAATCTATTGCCCGCAGAAGGGTTCGAAGAGATTCAGAATAGAGCAATAGCAAATTATACAGAGAAGTGTCAGTGCAATGCCTCATAAATTGTATGTGCCAGCTTATCTCCAATACGCTTTCCACCCACAACAAGCGTGGAAATATCGGCCTCCGTCAAGCTCACGAGGTCTGCAATGGTTTTTAGCGCCAATAGAGCCGTCACGCGCTTCTCGCCCAGACCAGGAATCGCCGACAGCATTGCAGTTGCCGTTCCCACCGCTGTCTTATTGCCTTTCTTCACAGTGTTGAGAGCCGCTGTGAAGGTTGTCATCGCCGCAGTCGTAGCCGCAGCAAGCCCCTCCTCTGGTTGAAAGACAGTTGGGTCCGCTGCTAGTTGTGCAAGGAGTACTTCACACCAACGAGCGGTTTCCGCTATGGAAGCAGAGGCGAGTACCGGCATGCCGTAGCGCAGAATCAGGCGTGTTGTGAGTCGCTGTAGGAGCTCCTCTGTAGTGCGCCCACCACAGTACATATTGCTACCATTCAGTGACCAGGCACCTTCAAGTACATAGAGCACTGCAACTCCGGACCCGCGCACAGCCATCAAGCGCGCACGCTGTTCGCGATATCGGCCATCGGTGTTCGACGCAGCAAAATCTGCATGACTCTTGCGCTCGGCCACCAAAAGAGGTGCACCATCCGCGGTTTGAATCATGAAATCACCGACATCAAGGGCTGCGATTTTGAAGGACATGCCACGCTTCATAAGCTCTTGAATTAGCCCACGTTCGCGATTATCACACACCAATGTCAGCGACATTTGCAGGAACTCCAGGCTCTGCCTTTAAACCACTTGCCGCTGCGCGAATCACACGATACTGGTCTACCAGGCGCCCATGGTCGCCTGTCTCCATGTAATGATGAAGGACATCCGCGAATGCCTCCTGCACATTTACGTACACCGTTTCGGACCCACCATATTCATCAATCGACCAGTAGTGCTCGAAGATGGCGGGTAGTCGACGGAGCTCCAGTGCGGCACCTGGGCCACTGCACCATTCACTGCCCTTCTCATGCCACATGGCGATAGCCACGGGGTCCATTCGAATCGATTCTGGGCCCACCAGGCGCAGAAGACGTTCGGTTACATGTGTCGGTTTACCCGTACGTGCCTTGTACTCTGCCTCGAATGCTTCCGAGAAACAGAAGTCGCCATACGAATCATTGTACAGGATTGAAATACTCGTCGATGCTGAGGGAGAGGATGTCATCGTCTGCGAGGGGTTTTGCTTCGCTGCCATCTTGCGGTGCTTTCAGCTTGAGGTCGAGCGCTGATTCGTCAACTTTGATGATGCTCATTACAGAATGGTCTACCGTAAATCCCATCTCACGATGAAACGAGAACATGAGCTTGCGGTCAATTACAATTCCGTGCTCACTCATACTGCACGCGGTTAGGGTGATATGTGCATTCATTCGGTCATCCTGTGTCAAACGGTCGAACAATGCTTTTGCGGAATCCAGAATCAAATGAATGCCGTATAGGCGCGGCTCATCGTCTCCATTGTGAATCAGATAATAGATTTTCGATACACGTACCATCCCTTACAGTCCTCTACTCTGGGTCCACTTAGTACCAATGCTGCTGGTCAAACGTGGGGCCGAACATCCGCTCCAGACCGGGCACGGGTCCATAGAACGGGTCCTTACGCAAGCGCTCTGACTCAAACGGTATATTGCTGCCGTTCACGGGAAAGTATGGGTCAATGGCGGCATCGGTAATCTGCTTCTCCTTGTAACGGAACTCGATGTCAACGCGGTCATCGGCAGTGTTCACTACACGCTCTTCCACAACAGGGCCGGCATCATCACCCTCACGACGTTTGGGCTTGAGCTCATTCACCTCCCAGTGATTCGCACCTACGCGTGTGACTACGGGCTCCCAGTTAGGGTCATTCTCATATGCCTTGGCCACGAGCCCGGCCACCTCCTTGGCCTCGCGGCTCATCTTGCACTCCAGGTCGCCATCGCCATCCATACGGTTCTCACCGAACCGTGCTGCGGCTTCCCGTGCAGGGTCCTCCGACTTCAGCAACCCCATCGTCTCTGACTTCAGCTCACCCGCAGCAGTGAACCCCTCCTGCAGGCCACGATACTTAGCCCGTCGCTCATCCGATGACATCGGCTTGTCTGCCCAATCAAACGTGCGCTGCTCAAGAATCATGTTGAAGTTCTGACGGGGAACCACCATGCGCCCATCGCGTTCATAACCAAAGACGCGCGAAAACTCGTAGTCATCCACCTTGTTGATGGGGGTCTTCGCATATGTCTCCTCGTGTAAGTCATTCTCCTGTACGACAGTTACAGAACCTGTAAGGACAGGCAGGGGGCAGCCGGATGCCGCACGCCATTGCTGGAAAGCATTCATATCGGGAAAGCTGTAGCCCGGTGCCTTCAGTGAACCATCTGTTTGCTGGTCGAGCTGTCGCGGGCATCCGCGGCTGCGAGAAGACCATATCATATACACAAAAACAATCACTGCAACAAGTGCCACTAGCGAACCAACAATAACCCATGTACTACGGTTCAGGTTCCCAATATTCGATGACGATGACGTTCCAAATGATGCGATATTCGGCATTCCTCTTCTGTGGGCAGCGTATTTTGCCCGCCATAAGCAGAGAATGGTTAACTCCCACCGCCGCTCCAGCAGTGGCCGCGGCAGCGGTCGCGGTCGCGTTCTTCACATGACATCGAAAGAGCAGTTCTCTGAACTGCAGAAACTCATCGGTGACGGTCCTATCACGTATGTGCTTGTGTATTCTGTCACATGTCCGCATTGCCATACCTACAAACCCATATGGACGGAACTCTGTCAGATGAAGGGTAAGAAGGCGAATCTTGTGAGTATGGAGGCATCCACGTATGATGAGATACCTCTCTCCAAGAAGAAGCCGGTGTCGGGTGTACCCACTGTTCTGTATGTTGACAAGTCAGGGCAGATTTCCGAGGTGTCCGAACCCCGCAATCGTGAGGTGATGACGAATGCCGTGAAGATGGGTGTTCCTGAGCCCGTGGCCGCTGCAAATGTTGTGGAGCCGGCTCTGCCCGTGTCGAAGGCAACTGCTGTTTCCACTGAGAATAAGAATGAAGCAGAATCAGCGACAGCAATGTCTTCCAATCTCTTCCGCGTTACTGCTCCTCCTGCATCTTCATCGGAGATTGCCGCAAATGTCGCCCGTCGTGTAGCCACGCCAATTCCCGGCACACAGGTTCGCGAGAGCGAGCTGCGCCCTCTTCCCGCAGGTGTGGTGCAGAGCGGTGGCAACCCGTGGTCCGCATTCGTCTCCGTTGCACGCCAGGCTGCTCCTGCTGCGATGCTGCTCGGTGCATACGCTATCTCTCGCTCTTCCGGCCTGGGTCGCTCTACACGCCGTCATCGTTCTCGTCGCAATCGCCGCCGCTCTCACAGACGTCGGTAAAAATTTGACCCCTCAGGGCCGCCAACAAACGGCCCAGTAGGATGCTTTCTACCTCAACTCCGCTCTGTTTTCAGATACTCAGTGCCACCACAAAAGATGTGTTTGGCGCGGACTATCGCATCACACTGTTCGGTGCTACGGCCACCGGTAAATCCGTGAGCCTCGATGTCACCGGTTTCGAGCCGTACTTCTATGTGCAGCTGCCAGATGATTGGACCCAGAAGGACCGTAATGCGTACCAACGCTACCTCTGCGGTCATCTGTCGGATACCGATGTTGAGAAGGTGACACTCACGATTGAACAGCATCGTTCCTTCTGGGACTTTACCAACAATCGCACTTTCTCGTTCCTGAAGGTGCAAACACAAACCAAGAAACTCTGGACCGCACTGCGCGATGTATGCATGGACCGTGAAACCGCGCTGCCGATTCCTCTGCCACTTGGTGTTATTCGCGCTGGTGCAAAGGGCCAGGTCACTCTGCGAGTCTTCGAGGCCAACATCGACCCGATGCTGCGCTTCTTCCATCTACGCGAGCTCAAGCCCGCTGGCTGGGCTACGGTACCAGGCGACCAGTGGGAGCATGCCGATGATGCATCGACTACGACTGCTATCCAGGCCACTGCTGTATGGGACTCCGTATCTCCCGCCGAAGAAGCCATACAGCTCAGCTCTGCACCCCTCAAGGTGATGAGCTGGGATATTGAGTGTACGAGCAGTCACGGTGATTTCCCTCTGGCCGTCAAGACCTGGAGAAAGCCGGCACGCGAGCTCGTGGAACAGCGGCTGACCGACTGGGCGGAGGTGAGTGCAGCAATTTCAACGGCGGCAATAGATGGCACGGGCCCATTGAGTCGCATCTACTTCCCATCGGCAGAGACTGCAGCACGTGAAATAAAACTGGGCCTCAAGGCCGTGGAGCGCGGATGGGACCGTGCTGCCGCTGCAATCAATTCAGGCGATGAGAATGCGATTGACGTAGTAGACCAGCTACTGTCGGCCAATCTACCTGCACCTGCGGGCGACCCCATCATCCAGATTGGTGCAGTGGTCTATGTGAATGCCAAGCCCGTTCGCAAGGATATCTTCGTTCTCGGCTCTTGTACGAAGCTGCCCTCACCTTCCGGTGGTCCGCCCACGCATACACACAGCTGTGCAACTGAGGCGGCACTCATTCGTGCATGGTGTAAGTCGATTCGCGAGATTGACCCTGACATCATGGTTGGGTACAACATCTTCGGCTTTGACGAAAAATACTTGTGGGACCGTGCTGTGGTGAATGGATGCAGTCGCGAGCTCACGGCGTTCGGTCGCGCGACAGATAAGCCCGTGCGCCTGGTGGAGAAGTTCCTCAGCAGTAGCGCAATGGGTGACAATACCTTCTACGTTATCCAGGCCGATGGCCGCCTGCATATTGACTTGCTGGCCTACGTTCGTCGCAATGCAGTCCTAGACTCCTACAGCCTCGATAATGTGACCGCTACGTTCATGTCCGGCGGTGTATCGAAGCCGCCGCAGCACGCCCCCACGTCAGATGAGCCGGACCGGTGGGCGATTCACACCAAGTCCACCAAGGGCACGATTGCAGGGCGCTACATTGTTATGATGGATGAGGACAATGACGTCATCGGCGATAAGCTCGAGGTGGTTGCCGTTGAGCCGAAGGTGCTCTACGTGCGCGGACCCGAACTCGGCACAGCTCTGGAGGAGCACGGTCCTCCCCCTGTGCGCTGGTCGCAGTCGAAGGACGATGTCAGCCCAAAGGATATCTTCCGCCTGCATGCCGGTGGGCCGGCTGACCGTGCGCGTGTAGCCAAGTACTGTATCCAGGATTGTGACCTCGTCATGGAGCTGATGCAGAAGCTGGAGGTGCTGAACAATTCAGTGGCTATGGCCAATGTCTGCTGGGTGCCGGTGGAGTACATCTTCACACGCGGTCAAGGCATCAAGTCCGAGTCGCTCGTGTTCTACGAGTGTCGCAAGGAGGGACAGCTCATTCCAGTTCTGCCCGCACCTCCGCAGCGCCGAGATGAGTCAGACCCAAATATCGCAGAAGTGCCGGAAATCGTCAATGGTGATGACAACGAGGGCTACGAGGGCGCGATTGTGCTGAATCCGCTGTCTGGTATCTATCTGGATGACGAGCCCGTGGCCGCGCTGGATTTCAGCTCACTGTACCCGTCTTCCATTATTAGCGAGAACCTGAGCCATGATTCCCTTGTGTGGGTGAAAGACTATGACAAGGCCGGTAACTTCGTCTGTGTCAAGGAGGGTTCCGATGAGTATGACAATCTGTCAGACTGCGACTATCTCGAGGTAGACTACGATATTCTGAAGCCGGACCCAGCGCAGAGTCATAAGAAGCACCCCGACCTGATTCCGATGGGGCGCCGTGTCTGTCGGTATGCACAGCCCCGTGACGGTTCGAAGTCGACGCTGCCGAAGATTCTGATGATGTTGCTCGGTCAGCGCAAGGCAGTGCGCAAGCTCGCAGAGAAGGAGACGGATGAGTTCCGTGCTGCGCTACTCGATGCTCAGCAACTTGCCTACAAGCTGACGGCGAACTCGCTCTATGGTCAGCTGGGTTCGAACACATCCAAGATTCGCCGCAAGTGTGTGGCCGCGTCGACGACAGGTCACGGTCGTCAGCAGCTCCTATTCTCGAAGGCGTGCATTGAGCAGGCCTATGGGCCAGCGGCTGGTGACCCACGGTGCTCGGCTGTCTGTGTGTACGGCGATACGGACTCTGTATTCATCAGTTTCCGGCCCAAGGACCCCGTCACAGGAGAACGTCTCCGTGGTCGACCGGCACAGGAGGCGGCCAAGGCACTGGCCATGGAGGCCGGTAAGAAGATTTCAGGGGCACTCAAGCCTCCCCATGACTTCGAGTTCGATAAGATGTTCCGCTGCTTCTGTCTGCTATCCAAGAAGCGCTATGTCGGTGATATGACAGAGGGTGGCCTCGAGGATGACGACTATCATCGTAAGTCGATGGGTATTGTGATGAAGCGTCGAGACAATGCACCGATTGTAAAGTATGTGTATGGCGGCGCGATTGAGAATATTCTGGTAAAGCGTGATATTCGCGGAGCATTCGAGTTCGTCCGCCGTGCAATCACAGAGCTCTTGGCCGGTAAGTTCTCTCTGAATCGTCTGACAATCACCAAGTCCCTTCGTGCAGAATACAAGTGCAGCCCACCGGCCCACAAGGTGCTCGCGGACCGTATTGGTAAGCGTGACCCAGGAAACAAACCATCCTCGAATGACCGTATTCCATTCGTCTACTTCGCCATCAAGGGGCAGAAGGCACCTGAGAACCAGGGCGACCGTGTGGAGACACCCACCTATATGCGCGAAAAGGGTCTCAAGCCCGATTATGTCTTCTATATTACAAATCAGATTGCAAAGCCAGTGTCACAGGTGTTCGGCCTCGTAGTCGAACAGCTTCCTGGTTTCAAACAGCACATGCTTACAGATATCAAGTACACCAAGAAGAAGGCGGACCCCACGGAAACACGTGAGCGAATTGCAGAGGAGCTGCTGTTCGGCGACCTCATTCGTGATGCGCAGCGTGAAGCATCAGGGATGAAGGATTTGCGCTCGTTCTTCCTTGTCAAAAAGTAAAAAAACACTTCTTACACTCTATTCTCAGAACGACCGGCCTCGTGTGCAGCAATAGCCGCTGCCTCTGTTCGCGGCATCCCATGTTTTTGCGCAACAGTTGCCAAGGCCAACCATGATTTTGGCCGTGCACCCTTCTCAATCAGGAGAGTGGCAATACTGTCCATGCGTGCACGTACAGCATACGCCAGAGCACTGTGTTTGGTGACGTTGCGATGATTGATGGTGGCGCCTGCTTCAATCAATAGCTCTGCCGATTTTGTGTATCCATGCAGATTATCTGCACTTTCGTCATGGGCAGAAGCACACACAGTCATCAGCGGAGTATCACCGGTGGCGTTCGGCAGATTTATATCAGCACCCGCTTCCAGTAACATGCGCACCGCTTCAGGGTAGGGATAGCCCGCAGCGATGTTCAGCGCAGTGTCACCACCACTGTCTGCAACATTCAAGATAGAGCTATCGATTAGTCGTGGAATTAGGGGAGTCACGATGTCTCCTGTACATGCGAACATGAGTGCAGTCCAGCCATTGGGGTCTCTGATTGTGATATTTGCCTCCATATCGAGCAGCATTTCTGCGGCTGCCATATTTTCACTCTGAACAGCAATCATCAACGCAGTTTTACCGGCGGTGTCACGTGCATTTACAGGAGCACCGGCTTCACGCAGAACTCGGATAGCTGTCGTGTTGCCAACATAGGCTGCAGTACCGAGCAGTGTTCGTCCTTCACGTCGTTCGGTGCGCTGATAGATATCCAACGGTTTCAGGACTGAAACGGCACGTCGAATTTCTCCCTCTGGAGTGCGTTTTGCCAGAATCATGTTGACAACGCGGTCGAATTCAGGAGGGCCCAGCGGTTCTCCAGATGACCGACGGCGCTGCATAACCTTACTGACGAGTTCACGCATGCGGGCGACCTTCTCTGGATTTGCAGAAGCGGCGGCCTCTGTAGTGAGCCAGTCCTCAACCGTGCCATACAAGTCCACTGCGAACGCGGGATTAATCTCAGGAGCGGTTGATGCGACGAGTCGTGTTAGCTCATCACCTTCAGCTGGCAGCGACCGACACAGCAGATTGAAATGCACCCCTGGGAACTTCTTGAAGAGGTCGAGCTGGGTGATATCAACACCGCCGTGTTTGCGAATCGCGCGAATATCCATCTTTTTCAAATCGGTGGGATACACAGCACCGTCAAACGCCTTGTATGCCTGTGACCGAGGAGTAAAATAGCGCTCCTCTGCAATTCCGGTCGGGTCTTTTAGAATCACATCATTATCAATGGGAATCGGCATTAGACCAGATGGCTCAACAAAATCCTGCATGTCACTGAATGCAGACAGCAGTGTCAGCGACAGCTTTGGCATGCGCTGCCCTTCTCTATAAATACGCAGGGGGCGACGAAAGATACTCTCCAGAAGCGCTTTGTTGGTTACGGGGCTTCGGAAATAGGGTGCATAGGAGGATGTCGTGATGGTTTTGTAGATGTGCGACGGAAGGATTGCGGACATGCCGCATTCCTCTGCCAAAACAAGGGTGCAGCCAGGTGGCACCACATCCTGCTCAGCACGAGGAACCAGCGCTTCCTCACCGTGCCCCAGTACTATATATGATTTTATCATTCTCCTTATTTTGTCCCGTGGAATTTATTCAAGAGTGAGCAGCGATTGTTGTATGGGCGCAGAATCATATAGGGCACGGCTATGGGTGCCCATGGCCCCAGGAATACACCATACATGGCATGCGTGGCTGTCTTGCTTATATCTTTTGTGGTGAACCAGCCATGAGCTGTTGCGACCACCGTGGACCCCACAATCGATGTAATCATGTACTGTGTCAGAGGATTCGGTGGCATCTTACATTACTGCAAGTAATGTACAGGGCTATCACCTTTTGTCTGCCGTACCTAAAGGTGACAGGTGCCGGGGTTAACAGGTAACACCGTACGATGACGTCAAAGACACAGACACCAGCACGTGGCCTCGCCAATATTGGCAACACCTGTTATCTTAACTCCGCGGTCCAGGCGCTGCGACATACCCGTGTATTCCGAGAGCTGTTCGGTTCTGATGCCTGGACTCGCTATCAGCATCCTGAGCGGCGTGGGCACGACCTGGCGTCCGCCTTTGCACAGATAATGCAGGGCTTTGCGAACACTGAGAAGACAACGCCGATTGGACCCGTAACTCTTGTGCACGCATTCATCCAGGTGGGTCAGGAGTTCAATGATGAGATTCGCTTCGGTGCACAGGCCGATGCAGCGGAGGCCGTGCAAATCATCATCGACAGCCTTCACACCTATCTAAGTCGCGAGGTGCGCATGGATATCACGGGTACGCCCCGCAGCCGTGAAACGGAGGAACTCATAAATGCGCACAAGAGCTGGATTGACTTCTTCCGCAAGGAGTACTCGGCCTTCCTGGATGAGTTCTACGGACAGACACAGACCTGTGTGACTTGCGACGGGTGTAAGGCACGGTCAGTGCGCTACGAGCCCTGGTGTGTGCTCAAGGTACCGATTCCTGGTGGAGACCGCGTAGGTGCGCCGGCTCCGACACTGCAAGAGTGCATTGCGGCCGCACTAGAGGAAGAGAAGCTCGAGGATTACTCGTGCGATGCATGTAAGGTGCGCGGCCCGGCCACCATCACGCATGCAATCAGCAAGTACCCAGAGACTATCATTCTGAGTCTTAAGCGGTTCACAAATGTGGGTGCCAAGATTCGCGCACGTATTCCCTATGACCCAGATGCAGTATCATTCCGTGAGCATTCAGCATGGGCCAGCATCCCAATGAAGACGGAGTATCGCGTTACAGCCACGATTGAGCATATGGGGTCGAGTCGCGGCGGACACTACTACATGCGTCAGCGGATTGGCGACGACTGGTTCGTGATGGACGATGCATCTGTTCATCTGTCGCCGAATGGTGGAGCAGCGGGCCCCGACACGTATATGCTTTTCTTGTCGCGGCGGTGAAAAGAGGCGCCCCTGATAGAGTATGAACGCGGCTGGAGCAAATATCACAATGCCCCGGTTCACAAACGCGACAGCGGCTTCCAATGTAGGTAGAATGGCTTCCAATATTGGTAAGATGGGGAGCAACACAGCGAAGACATTCAGCTCATCTACATCTGAGGTCGGTGCTTCTGTTGGTGGTATGTTGAGCGGTTGGGGTGGTCTCCTTTTGGTGCTCCTGGTGCTCGTTGTACTGTTTGCCGTGTACTACCAGACCATTGGCTACTACATCCAGATCGGTTGGGCCAAGCTCGGTTGGAGTCGCGCGCATGGTGAGCGTGTAGAGATTCAGGTGCCTGGTGGGCCTTCTGCGGAGCTGACTCCCGCCACGGACAGTGGGGCCAGCGGTTCCTCCATTGAGAAGAGTCTGAGCGGTGCGATGCAGCGCATTGAGTCCGATGTAGAGGCTGCACTCGGCGGTTCTGGCAGCGGTCGCAAAGAGGTGTTCAATGTGAGCCGCAACCTCTACACCTTCGGCGAGGCCGAACCTCTGTGTCGTGCATTCGGTGCCGAGTTGGCCACGTACGACCAGGTCAAGGCTGCATATGAGTCCGGTGCGGACTGGTGCAACTATGGCTGGACCAAGGGCCAGATGGCGGTCTACCCAACTCAGAAGGATACATATGAGAAGCTCCAGCACGGACCCGAGTCCGAGCGCATGTCATGCGGCCTGCCCGGTGTAAACGGCGGTTACTTCCCGAATGCGGAGCAGCGCTTCGGTGTGAATTGCTATGGTGTTCGCCCCGCCGAGTCCGCGCTGGATGAGCGTGTGCAGATGGAGGAGAAGCGCAACATTGCGTTCGACCGAGAGGTCAACAAATTCAAGGCGGAGCTTGACAGCATCGCCGTGAACCCATGGAATGAAAAACAGTGGTCGAATTAACGTCGCCCGCGATACTTCTTCTCCTCCTGTTCGAGAATATAGGGGTCAATCGCTTTGGGGTCCCGCATACGGAGTAGACTGCCCCTAGCATCTGTCTCCGGTTCTTCCTCTTCTTCGCCCTGAGGATACATTGCATCAACAATACTCATCTTTCTGCGAATCCATAGTGGCAGAAATGTGTGAATCTCCGTACGCCAATCATCGATGTTGACCTCCCATAGACGTTGGTCCGAGCCGAATACAGGGCGCAGCACCCGCTTTTCCCACTCTCGTAGGCTGAGGGTGTAGTTCACCCAATCATCCCAGTATTTCTCATCCTGCTCAGTCCATCCAACGGGCTTATCTGGTACATGTGTGGTACTAACGGCCCATGGCTCCGCACCGCGGTGGCGGGCTAGTATATAATGCAGAATCTGGCGCACCCACCGCTCTTCTGATAGCTCAGGCTCCAGTTTGTGTTCCCGCAACCATGCAGTCGTATACTCCACAATGGCCACCACATCATCCAACGCACACTCTCCATACCCATTCGGCGTAGTCAACGAAACCCAGGACATCATGATGACTATTCTAACCTGTTACTAGTTATTGTAACGGGGCGGGTGCTTTAGACCCATCTAGTGTCTTCTTCAAATATTCGGTCTCGCGTGCCTCGCGATGGTCATGGAGCCACTTTAGAAGACTCGCAACCTGTTCTGGTGACAGGCGTGCCTGCGTACCCCATGCAGGAATCTCTCGTTCAAGGTAGGCCCATGTTAGCCCCTCTGTTGTTTTGGATTTCTTAAGCTGCAGTGATGCCCCTGACACCTGAATCGTAGAGGCAGCCAGGCCCATCTGCTTCATGAGGCCGACAGCATTCTCCTCGTGTTTCGCGCGGAGTTGGCGCGCATTTGTCGCCTGTCGATTAAAGGACTCGACGAGATTGTCCATGTGCATCCAACCCCGGATGGAGGTTATGAGCTGCTGCTTTGGATCTGTGGAAGGTACAAGCGACATCTGTCAAAATCTCTAAGGTGCGCAGACACTCATGTTTCACTGTTTGGCCGCAGCAGCAATCGCCGCCGCTGCCATTTCCATGGGCGATGGCCCACCTGAGCGAATCACCATATAGGTTGTAACTACCGTACACACAAGCAGTACTAGGAAGAAGATACCGAGCCCAATAATCCACGGCAACATCGAATTCAGCACGTGACGCACGACGGGGTCAATCAGTTTCTGGAGAATCAACTGTTGTGTGGGCCGCTTCTCGAAATCCGATGCCCACTTGTCTGCAATTTCGAGGCCGAGCTCCTGGAGTGCCGAACGTGCCCGAGCTTCTCTGGCCGCAGTATCCATTGACCTATGCAAAGATTCCGGATGTCGCGTTACGACCGAAGTGCGTTAGTCGCTGTACAGGACAAGATGTCGGCACTCACACCTCCCAAGCGCACCACCGCGGGTTACTACGTAGCCCTGAGCTCTCCGGTTAAAGCGCCTGCTCTTCGATGGGCCGATGGCGCCTGGGTGCACAGTATGGAGTGGTCCACGTGGGCAAACACACAGCGCGCCCGCGTACTTGATGAGCTCGTCGCAAACCCGAAGTGGTTTTCGCGTCCACCCCGTCGTGATATTCTGGAGCCTATCTTTGGACCGTGGGATGCACGCAATATGCAGGGAAACTGGTTGTTTGCATGCAAGGTACCCGATGTGCCCGGTGAGGAGGACTCGAAGGGGTCGGCTGTGTGGAACCTCCAGGGTGTCATGATGAGTTCAACTGCGATTACTCCGGTGTGGGCGTTGACGGATGTTACCGTTGACGTACAACAGGACACTATCTCTCTATTTGGTGACGATGGTGATGGCGATACGATTGATGGTGGGGAGCACGAAGGAGAGACCCGCGAGATTCAGCTGGATGACCTGGAGGAGGCCCCGGCAGCTGCTGCACCGATGCGCATTCGCACCCGTGAATGGGAAGCCCGGAAATTCATGGCCAAGGAACGGGTTCGTGAAGCCCGCCTGAAGGCCCAGATTGCTGTACGCATGGCAAACAAGGAGGAATCCCGGTATTATGCGCAGTTCGGCGACCTCGATGAAACGGAATCTCATTTTAGCGAATATGACCTCACTGAGGATGAGGCGTCGGAATCCGAGGAGTCGACTGTAAACGAATGAACGAGTCTCCCGAAGAATTTTCCGCGAACACATCAGAACAATGTTTGACCAGAACCTCATCATCGGCCTCGTGGTCATCGCCGTTGTTGTCATGGCTGTCTACAGTTATTACCCCCGCATCCGCGCCATGCTCGGCGGCCGTGAGGGCTTCCAGAACGCTGCCGCTGGCGCTAAGAAGCCTGCAGGGTCTAAGCTGCTCGGTGTGAATGGTGGTGCTACAAATGGCGTGAAGGCTGATACGGAGGGCGCGGCAGCGGTTGCCGCTCCTCATGTTGCCAAGGCGCCTGCCCCTAAGGCAGAGGCCTTCGCTGACTTCGCCAGCTTCGATGGCGGTGCGATGGGCCCTGTCCCCATGGCTGCTGCCAAGAAGCCTCAGGGCTGCTACCCCCGTGAGCAGCTGAACCCTGCTGAGCTCCTGCCTCAGGATGATGCCAGCATGTGGGCGCAGATGAATCCCGCTGGTTCTGGTGACCTCCAGGGCAAGAACTTCCTGTCTGCGGGCGCCCTCATCGGTGTGAACACCGTTGGCCAGAGCATGCGCAACTCCAACCTCCAGCTGCGCGCCGAGCCCCCTAACCCTCAGGTTAGTGTCAGCCCTTGGCAGAACTCTACCATCGAACCGGACCTCTCCAGGCGGCCACTAGAGTAACCTATTTATATCACAAACTTTGAAAATCTTCATCTGTTTCGTACATCTCATTATGCCTGTCATAAATTCCAGGAATAGACGATAAATACTTATGTTCTCTCGTATCTGACTCAATCTCTGATACGAGTGTACTATGTAACTTCTCTTCAGATGCACCCCATACATCTGTTTGCAGAATTCGAATGACACGATAGCCGGCCTCTGCAGCTTTCCTCATTTTGTAGACATCTCTCTGCTGTGTTTCTGTGTGTGGTAGCCAATTACTCACCTGGCGGAAGTGTTGACCACCATCCATTTCTATAATGCACTTCCTGGATTCAATGCAGAAGTCAAATCGCAGCTTTTTCACTTTCTTACAATCATCCAACACAAACTGCCGTTTTAACTCAGGGTACAATGGCTTCAAATAGTCGTATAGTTTATTCTCGGTTTTATTTGTGCAAAGAGGACATCCTGTGCCATTGGTACATCGATTACTGGTAGATGTGCACCATTCATGTGCAGCGTTCACTGGGCAAACCCACCAATATGGCTTATCACAACCAGAAACAATATCGCTTGGCTTCACTGTTCCATTTTTTGTGGGGTGCCATTCTACAGCAATAGCTGGATGCGTATACTGTATAGTGCTATGCACACAGAACTTTTGACGGAACTTACAACAGTATGGGCATCCTGAACCTCGAATAGCCCTATCCGATATACGTGTCTGCCACTCATGTACACACCCATGTGAACATGTGTTGGGGCATGACCACCATATCTGCTTACAAGAACCTGGTGCACACTCTTCTGGTTTTATTTCCCCATTTTTTGTTGGATGCCATTCGGCAAGTAAATGCGGATGAGTGGTAACAATCGAATCGTGTATACACACCTTCTTATGATTAGAAGAGCAGAAGGGGCATCCAGCATCAACACCCCGCAGGATACGTTTTGATATCTCTGCCTCCCATTCGTGTGGACAACCATGTGGGCATGTCACATGACATAACCACCAAGCCTTCTTCTCAGACCCGAATGAATACTGGTCCGGTCGCCTGTCACCATTCTTGGTTGGATGCCATTGTGCCGCAATATCTGGATGTGTACCGACAATAGAAGTATGGATACATACCTTCTTTGTCAGCCTAGAACAATATGGGCAACCGTAATTCAGGCGACACCGATTTGATACCATTGTCTCCCATTCATGTGGACAGCCTTCTGGACAGGTTTTCGGACATAACCACCATACCTTCTTGGAGGAACCCTGTGAAACATGTTCCGGTCGAAAGTCTCCATTTCTGGTTGGATGCCACTCATCAGAAATGGAAGGATGTGTTATACTAATTGGAGTTGGAGGCATTTTACTACAAATTATGCAAGATATGCCAGTGTCAAATTTATATCCGTATCAAATCAGAGAACCGACCATGAACAGCCCATATGCACTTGTGTTAGGTGTACTCGGTGCCGGTGCCGCCGCCATGTTCATGAAGAAACAGAGCCATGATATGGCCCTCGTGGAGAGCACTGTAGACCATCAGAAATATCTGGTTCGCAATATGCCAGACAAACAGGATGCCGCTGACCGCCTGGCCCGCACACGTGGCAAGCTCCTGCGCCTGATGCGCGACCTGAAGGTAACGCACCCCGATAAGCCGTTTGTGCAGCAGATGATGCGCAACTTCGATGCCGACCCGTCACGCTTCTCAGAGTCGACTCCCGATGCCTCTTACACGAGCTATAGTGTGAATAAAGGTGAGAAGGTGTACATGTGTTTGCGCCAGAGAAATGAGCGCGAAGAGCTCGTCGATGAGAACATCATCACATTTGTGGCGCTTCACGAGATGGCCCACATTGGTACACATGAGGTCGGTCACACACCGCTTTTCTGGAACAACTTCGCATGGCTGCTCAAGCGTGCCGAAGAGATGCAGATATACGAATACCAGGACTTCTCAGCGCATCCCGTGGAATACTGTGGGATTCGCATTACGGACCAGCCGACATACAACAAGGGTGCTGATCCTGATGCCGATAAGTAAGCAGGCTTTGTTTGGAAAGCATGCGAGAATCCCATCTATTTGAATAGAGGACAATGAGTGTCACGATAGTCCCCATGCTGACAGATTTGCAGGGTGCGTGGGCTAACCTACAGGTGGAGTTCGCAGGCTCTGCACCTGAGACTATTGCTGATGTGATGCCATTTATGAGCGTGAATGATTTCAAGCGTGCTCTGTGGATTCACAAGGGTGGTGACCCCCGGTGGGCACCCGAGCGTGTATTCCTGGGTGTACGTGCACCAGGCGGTGGCATTCGCCCTATCGAGTTCCACTGGCCAACCTCCGTGAGTGGCGGTGGTGTAGACCTTGCAGACCCCCTTCCAGTGGCAAACAGGGTGCCCAATCCCGTTGTAATCCTTGAAACAGGCGAGCGCAATCCGCGTGTTGGTGCTACAATGGTTAGCGGGCTAATCCTGGAAGTGGCTCTGAGTCCAGAGATTCAGGCAACTGGGTCTATTCCAACTATAACCGCAATTCCACTCTACATGCTTGCACCAGGTGACCCTGATGAACTTTCACCTGCGATATTCGGTGGATTCTATCAGCTGTATTTTCCCTGGCTAACTGCCCCCGCACAGGTGCTCGATGCTGTACCAACATCCGCACATAAGGCCACCTATGCAGCTGTAGTCCCCTATATGGAAAATCGGTCGGGGCGCATACAAGTGGTGCAACGGGCACTCGCCAAACGTGTGGGTGGTACCGAGGCAGCGATGAGTACGATGGTGCGCCTCCGCTGGATACTGCCACCGCCTTCTGGTAAGCCGTCTTCCTTAGAAGAGGTTTTCTACGGTCTCCAAGCGACAGAGGAACTCCCGTTCATTCGCTATTTCCCACCCCAGGGTTCCGCAACACCCATTCTGAAGCTCGCACTCAAGCCATCGGGTCTCCCTGTACTCGACAATGAGCGTGTGTTCGCGACCTATCTCAATCAACCGGCACCACCTATGCGTGGCGGTGTCATTATGGCGCGTGTACCACTCGTATCACCGCATGTCGAAGTCGGTGCTGCGTTTACACTCTATATGTTTGAGGACGGGTCCTCTGACGTGACGTTTGAGGTCCCCCAGCGAGGTGCCACATACATCGCCGCGGTTGCAGCAGATGCACAGCGTCTTCTCAAATCCCTTATGACCTCGATTGGATTCGGCCCCGATGTTGAACCAACCCTTCGCGACATGCACGCAACATACAAGTGGCTGCATCCCAACCCGAAAGCGTCCCAGGCAATGACCACCGCGCGTATTCGGAATCGCGTAGCCGCTCTGACACCGTTCCTTGATATGAGCACTGCGGCTGCAACGGGCACAGAGATTGCAGCATTCAAGTGGCGCGCCGTATCTAACTATGAGGCGGAATCTGCACAGTTTGCCTTTATTACACAGGTTATTCTGGCAGACAAGGTGGTTGATGAGAATCCGGCGGATACACGCGCGCGCTATATTGCGGCCATTACGAAGGAGTTTGGCCTCGGTTCTGAAGCGGCGGATGAACTGCTCGAGGCATGGTACGAGCGGCGTGCACGCGCGGTTGCTCCTGCTGCGGGGCCTGGTGCTGGACCACTGGCCGTGGCGCGCCATTCCACGGGCACACAGATTACACTGTTTGGGTCGCATCCAGAATACAACATTGAGGTGATGGGGTGTGAGTCCTATATGGAACTCCAGCGGATTGTGAGCGTACTCGGTGTTCTCCTGGGTTCCTCCACTGCGGAGCTCTCCATTCAGCCACCGGCGCCGATTGTCGAGGTGGCCGCAGCAGCAGCAACCGTGAATGATACTGTTCCTCCTGCAGAAGGGTCGGCGATTGCCGAAACGGAGGCAGCAGAAGATGCGATGGATTTTGGAGAGCTTGACCCCGCTCTGGCTGCCCTTATGGCGGATTTGGGTTACGGCGGCGGCGAGGTTGAGGAAGAAGAAGAGGAGGTGGCAACAGAGGGCGGTGCACCTGCTCTATTGATTCAGGAGGAGGAGCCACCAGCCGCTGCTGCAGGAGGAACAATGGCTGCATCTGCAGTTGCACCAGACCTGGATGCCGCAGTTGCCGCTGTGGAGGAGGAATGCAGTGGTCGCCGTTGGCAACCTGGCGAGCCCGCACTTCGCGTACAGTCCGACTGGTATATGGCCCGCCTCAAAGCGAATGACAAGGTGATGTTCGGCTACACGCCTGACAAAACCAAGCGCACAAAGCTTTACAGTAAGTCGTGTCAGCGTCGCGATGGGCGCCAACCCACTATTATGTCACTGGCCGAATACAGTCGTGTTCGCCGCTGTTATGCGGATCGTGTGCGGTTCGTAGACCTCCCACCGCGCAAGATTACAGATTTGCCGCAGGATAAGTCCTATCATCCTAAGAAGACGTACCCTGATGAGTATTGGCTCACGGACCCCGAGACCGGTCTACCGCTTTGGTCGGTATACAACTATGAGAACAAGTCCCGCCCTGGTGAGTTCTCCTATCTGATGTGTGCTGAGCTCTGGTGTGACCGTGACAATCTGCCGATTCTTCGTTCGGAGTACGAGGGAACACAAGGTCGTGGGTTCAGCAAGCCCGTGAATACCTGCCCCTTCTGCGGCGGCGGCCCCATCCTCAATCTGGATAACCCGCAGCCAGGTGAGTCCATCATTGTTCGTCAGCCCAAAGAGAGCACCGGTAAGCTCCACCGTTTCATCGGCCTGATTCGCTTCAACAAGCACCCCGCTGGTTACCCTCTGCCGTGTTGCGATACGAGCCCACGTCTTCTGCGCAAGTATCTGGAAGCGGCATTCACGGGTCGCCTGGTGCTCGGTAAAGAGATTGCCTCTGAAGATGAGGAGGTGGATGCAGGTGATGGCGGTGACGAGATTGCCGAGCCAGGACCGGAACTCGAGCTCGATGCAGTGATTGCACCAGAGGGCGCCGGCATCGATTACCGCCAGCGCCTGGGGTCGATGCACACACAGTATATCCTTGGTGGTGATAAGGCACTGGAGGCCGGTAAAATCGGTCTGCTGCCACCGGCACTCGATACATTCTTCGGCCAGCACGGCCCGCGCTCGTTAATATCCAAGGGTATCCGCCCCACATTTGCGGAGGGGGCCACACTCTTTGTACGCGTTGGTGTCGATAATCGCAGCCGCACACCTGGGCTGAATCTGTTTGCCGGCCTCGCACCGTTGTTGGGCTTCGACTCCGCCGAATCGACCATGCGCGACATCATTCAGCGCCGTCTGGTACGTGCATTTGAATCCGCGAATTACGGTACTCTTGTGACAGAGTTCGCCGCAAAGTCCACGCTAACAACCGAGCAAATCAACAAATCCCTGGCCGAGTTCGCGGGGGAGTTCAAGTATAAGCTGGATGTGAACCGCGCGCACGTAGCCCGTCTGTACAAGGCATGGACTGCATATCTGAAATATCTGTCAGATACACGTGAGCCCAAACAGTTGCGCCATATCGAACATCTGTTGGCACAGCCAGGTGTGATTACACCTCGTGGTCTACTCTTGGTGGTACTAGAGCGTGTTGGTGACCGTATTCAGGTGGCGTGCCCTTCTTTCGGTATTCCCCAGGCATCTCTATTCGGCGACGTGCCCGTAGCATTCATGTGGCATGACCGCCGTGATAACAGTTGGGAACCCATTGTACTCTACAACGGTACAAAGGATGCTGTGCTTTTCTTTGGCGAGCGCTCTCCTGAATTGTCCGCGATTGGTCGCCCACTGCAGGCCTCTGTGCTGCAATGGATTCGCGAATGGCGCTCTTCATCCCGCGGGTGCGGCCGGCCCACACCACCTCCGCATGTATGGACCCCTGAGCGCGACACCCGTGGTCTCCCCCGTCTCTATAACCTGTTGTCGCGCAGCCGGCGATTCACTGTGTCGGCCCTTGTGCGTGACCGTTCGAATCGTCTTGCGGGTGTCATCGGCGGGTCGATGTTCATCCCATGTCTGGATGACGGTGTACTCGCGGACCAGATTCCGCGCGTGTTCGAAATCGAGGGAATCCCACAGATGCCGCTTGACCAGGCCCTGCGCTTCTATACAGAGTTGGCAACAGAGTATTCTGGGCTGACGCCCACCAAACTTCTGTGGCGCGAAGGGCAGATAATCGGTTTCAGTGTGGAAGCAGGTACAATGATTCCCACCGCATCTGCACCCATGGACTTTGCGTCGAGCCTGCCAAAGCAGCAGATGGACATGTTCCCTTGGGAACGTGATTCGTTGATTCTCCGTGCACCTGATGCACCGATTACCGCAGCGGGCCTCGAATCATCCGCATCTGTGGATGAGCAGCTGGCGGAGGCGTACCAGCATGTGCGTTTATCGGTGAGTCGTTGGTTCATTCGCGAGCCCGAGGGTATTGCGGCCAAGAGAGATCTGATGGCGCTCTTGAAAGCCAATCAGCCACTGTACGAGAAGCGTAAGCGCGCGGATATCTTACTCGAGCCATACATACGGGCAATGCTCGCGGTTGAACAGACTGACAAGCGCCGCACGATGTCACTGTTGCGCGTGGACTGTTTGTCGCTGCCAGAGGAGAGCTGTTCTGGCGCCTGCAGCTGGTCCGGCGGACGCTGTTTGATTCACACGCCTGTGCGCGACGCAGCAACGGACCCTGTGCGTATTTTCACGTCGCGGCTGAGCGATGAAATTATGCGCTATTCATGGCATCGCAAGGAGCTGTTTGAGGATGATGTGTTGACCATCCGCACACCGCGCGGACCGGTTCGTGTTGGCAATGAACTGTACGTGCCAGTGCAGCCCAAAACAACCGCGGCTTCTATTCTTACACGCCTTGGGTTTACTGGTACTGTCGCCCAACAGTTCCCTGAGGAGCTTCTGCAGTTTGAGGGGCTCGAAGAGGAGGCAAACATACCGTTGGCATCTCTCGCCGAACCAGAAGCAGCAGCCGCAGCATCTGGTCCACCATTGCCCGCATCATGGGTCGAGAAGAGTCTACAAATACCAACACCACCTCCTGGTATTGAGGATGTGGGTCGCCTCGCGTTCGCTGCGGGAACCGGTCGCGATATAGAAGAGTGGGAGAAGTTCATCAAGGCTCGTCGTGCAAAACTCGGACTCCCTGGTGAGCACTCGCGCCCTTTCCAGTGGTCTGTCCAAGATTTCTACGTGATTGCGATAATGACAATGAGCAATGTGCTGTTTGTTGGGCCTACTGCGGATGGTAGCAGTGTAACGGTGCGGCGGTGGATTCAGCCTTCTGGTATCAAACCCCCTGAGCCTGTCTATATGCTGTTGTGGGGAACCGACCAGTTGTTGGTCACACGTGGGCCAGGTACATACCGATTCCGTGCAAAAGAACTGCCTGCTGACTTACTGGCAGCGATTGATGCAGCGAGCCCTATGGCGGAAGAGGAAGCACGTGGTACTCTTACGGGTGTGATTGAAGAGGCTGCCGGTGCCGGCGAGAGCAAGGAAGAAGAAGACAACGGTCCAGAGATGCCTGCGCTCATACCGGCTGACGATGAGGGTGCAGGCGAGAGTAAGGAAGAAGCTTAACGGCGAACACCGAATAGAGGCACGGCGGGTGCAGGCTCCTCATCCTCCTCCGCCTCTTCCTCTTCAAAGAGGACCGGCTCCGTACACCCAGGAGTAGCCAGTGCGCGAGCACGTGCAGCCATCATACCGGCCACCTCATCATCAAGGAAATTCAGTTTTGCTACACGCCAACTCGAGTTGTTTGGATGCAAGACCACTAGAGCGAGCTCCGATACAGTGTAACCATAGTGCTTCTCAAGAATATAACGATAGACATTTAGCTGCAACGAATAATGCCAGTAGTTCGTGTCAGGTAGATGTGATACAGGGCCGAGTCCCGATTGATACTTGTTCTCCGTTTTGAGCTCCTCAATGCGCTTCCAGTCATAAATGGCCAGAGTGCCATCTGGTTTCATGTACACCATATCAATGGAACCAGCGACCTTGTGCTCCTCATCAAAGACGAGCCACTCTGTACGGAAGGGGGTGAACTTGGACCCGTGCTTCTTCTGGTAATCGAGATAGTACTCCCACTCAGCACCACCGGCAGGTGTCCAGCCATCGACAGTCATGCCCGCCCAGCCATCGTCCATGGACCATGCACAGTCAGATAGGGGGGCCTTGGTACGCTCACAATCCTTGATGAGTGCATACGGCATCGCATTGTAGAAGTGTTCGATATCCAAGTGCATACGGGTACCGGCCTCCGAAGATGCCTTGCCCTTATCGGCCCACTGCTGCTTGATTTGCTCCGCAGTGAGGCCGAAGTACTTGGACTCATACCACTTGGGCGACTTCATCATCTTCGCAATGCAGGCATCTGCATCGAAGTGACCGAAGAAATTATGGAGGAAACCCGTACAGGAGGTCCAACCTGCGCGGGTTCCATCGATAGTGTATGTATGTGACTCCTCCTCGAATTGAATACGGTCATCTCGGCCATGTTTGTTCAGCACAGCGAGGCGCTGCCAAGCAAGAGCTCCGTCGGTAATGGAAAGCGGCATTGTAGTGTCTTACTGACTGCACTGTCACATGGTTGTTGCGTCACCTTTAGTGATGGCGACCGCCAGGGCCACCACCAAACCGAGTGCCACCAGGGCCCAGCATGCGCTGCGTTCCACCAGGCCCCAGCATGTGCTGAGTACCACCAGGGCCAAGAGGAGGATGCCCAGGGCCAGGACGAGGACCAGGGCGAGGACCAGGATGAGGATGAGGCCCATGATGGGGGCGAGGCCACCATCCACCATTAGGATACCATGCACCACCGCTGCCACCGTTCCACCCCCACCAGGTCCATGGCCCCCACCACCACTCCTCCTCACGGGTAACATATGTTGGCTCACTAGATGCAGATGCACTGCGAGGCCACATCAGAATGACAACCAGCCCAAGAACCGCCGCGATTGTAACAACCAGAGCGCCAGTGTTCATTTCTATGTAGAGAATAGGAAATGTTGCGACCGTTAAAACAAACGGATTTTAGTGCCGTAAAACGGCTATTTCATGAAGCTTTTGACCCCAGTGAAGACAAACATCTTCACCCTGTATGGAAGCAGCGTCGCGAAGACGCCAGTCTCGGTATCTGGCGCGACGGCTGTCTCATGGGCGCGGCGCTTGTCCGTGGTACCATGCTCGAATATATCTGCGTAAGCACCGCCGCTCGGGGCGGTGGATTCGGAACGCAACTTCTCCAGGCTGTTATGGCGTTGAGCCCTGCACTTCATCTCACACCCGTGAACGATCCTCGTGTCATTCGCTGGTATGAGAGTCAGGGATTTCGCCTTTCTTCTGTCCGAGGAGACCGGAAAGTCTACGCAAAACACCCGCACCAGCTGCGCTCCAAGGGGCCTATACCTGTGATGTCTCATGATGAGGAAGGCGACTGTGATCGCGATCGTGAAGGACCCGTTTCCCCCTCGAACCATGGCGTTGCCATGCATGTGCGCCTGCCGCGACTGTCAGTATAACCGCACCCAACCATGTCACAGAAGGCACATACCATGTGCGTATGAAGTATTCAAACGGTATATCATCGTATCGCTGTACAACTGGTGTCTGCTGGTATAAACGCAGGAAACGCCCGTAGGCCAACAGCACAAGTGCTGTCGCATACAGAGCCCGATAGTTCAAACAAAAGACAAAACTCCGTTGTTTGAAATACATTATTGACTCTCAAGAACGGTGGCCTTAAGCGAGCGACAAGCAGTAGGCGACTTACAAGCATTAAGCGAGTTCCATCATCCAGTTTCCAACCTTGTTCTCACCACCCGCCACACTACCATCCAGGCGGATACCTACACCGAGCTCCGATGGTTCCGTGCCATTCGCGAATAGAATCTGGCCACCGGCCTCACGGATTGCAAGCACCATCTCACGGAAACGCTCATCCTTCTCGAACCGCTGGCGGAGATATGCACGATAAGCACCCTCCTTCTGCGCATCCCAGGCGGCCCTGTCATACGTGGCCTTGTACGCCTTCATCTTGTTTGCACCCGATGCCACACGAGTCATAGCCACCTGGTCATCCACCGACTTCTCCATGGCGCGTTCGCGCTCATCGCCACTTGGCATAGTCGCCATAATCTTCTCTCGCTCCTTGTCCCACTTAGCGTGCACGGCGCCCTCCACGCGGAAAATCTGCGGCCCAATCTCCGCCTTATCCGTGGCCAGCTGATACTTTGCCGATGCAATCGCAGCCTCTACACTAGGATACTTCACACTGGGATTGTGCATATCTGTGAGCTCCACCAGCGTACCGAGTGACATGTAGCGCGGCCAGTCAGCCAGAGCAGCGCCGATGCGCATATCAGGAGTGTGATTCGCGGCATTCACTACGAACTCCTTCGACATCGCAGGTGCCTCTGGGAGAGGAATGACGTCCTCAGGTGCAGGCATACCCATAATCGCCTCTGCGCTGGGTTTGATACCTGCATGAGCCTCTGATACAAAGGGCATCTGCTCCGTCAAGGCAGAGGGCGCCGCAGGTGTCTCCATGGGCGGCACAGGGCGCAAGTCTGCCCGGCGCTTCAGAACCCACCAACGATTCATGAAGGAGAGACGACGCATAGCATCCGACATGGCATATGTCTCTCCTGCAGCAGCCGCAGCATCCCATGTCTCATTGAACATCTGTGTAGATGCAGGCAGGCCCAGGGCCGCACACTCCTCTGGTGTCAACAGCTCGAGCCCAACTGTGGCCAACTGTGTCTGGATGTAGGGCCACGACATCAGATACTCCGTGTGACTCTCTCCCTGACTGATGAAGTCCACGTCAACAGCAAGGCCGAGGCCCGCTGCAGAGGGTGGCACAGAGGAACCAACACCACTGCCGTAGCGCTTCGTCATGGACCAGGCCTCCGTTTCGCCATCCTGGCCAACTGCATTACCCTTCATCACCGCACGAGCAATCGCGTCACCGTCCAAGCCGCAGCCAATGAAGTAGCCACCGACCTTGAGATTGTCTGCAACATTCATGAGGAATCCGGCCAGCGTGTTCTGGTCACGGCACATGTAGTGCAGTGCGAACATACATGAGACCACGTCGAAGCCACCGGAGCCAGGCCCACCAGCAGGGTCAAACACCATCCGCAGCACCTCCTGGTCCTCGCCTGTTGCACCGGCCTCACCTGTGCGCAGGTTACGCGCCGCATCCGCCTGAGCAAACGCCATGCGGGGAACGCGGTCGCGTCCACCGAGGGCTACCATCTTGTCCAGGAGCTTACGGTACGCACCATCTACAGGGTCGTTCAGTGCCGGTCCAACAACGTCGCAGCCGAATGCGAATCCGACGGGGATGGAAATCCACTTGCTGATGTCCTCACCGCGCCCCATCGCCAGGTCGCAGATGGTAGCGCCAGGTGTCAGTGTCTTTCGATACAGGAGGGAACGCTTGATGAAATCGTGGAAGTTGCGCAGGCACTGCACCTTCATCAGGTCACGAGCCGGAGCGCGGCGCATACTGTAGCCCATGGGAGCCACAATGGCATCCGGTGCAGCACAGTGCACAATGGTGCCCGTCTGAATCATGTCGGCCGTAACAGGATTGTGAATGGAGTTCCAGATGGAGTTCGCCACCCAGTCCGCATTCATCGTACCGCCCTTGCGACCAACGCCGGCCTGTTGGGCCAACCAGCGCTCCGTCTTGTCATGGCGGACACGCACGGGCTCCCAGCGCCAGCCAGGGGCGCGCTCAGGGTGATAGGCCATCTCGATAATCATGTCACTCTGGATAATGTCACCAGAGCGCGTGCAGCGAATCGCATCGCTGTCCGTATCGAGAGCTGTCGCCGCCTGCGTGGCGGCAGCAGGGTCCGCAGCACCCTCGCCAATGGCAACGTAGCAGATGGCCGCCATCGGGTCGCGTGGGTCCGTGGGCCGGAACTCTACCTCTCGCCACTCGCCCTCATCCAGAGAGGCCGGCAGCGCCTCACCCGCGAGCACGGTACGACGAGGGTCGGCAAACGCAACATCACGGTTGCTACCAACGAACAGACGCAGTGTCTTGTAGCGCACTGTGTGTCCAGCATCATCGCGATACTTGGACCCGATGGCATCCACACCTGTGGGCTTGCCGGACTTGTCGCGCTCACGGTCGACAATCACGAGGAAGTCAATCGTATTCTCATGGGGCGGCTTCCACTTCAGCTGCTCGTGCCATGTCCCACGTCCAATAGGCAGAGGCGCCGCATTCGGTGTGAAGATGAGGCCGTCTGTGTTGTACGGCGCCGACTTAGCGCTGCTGAGTGTGGCCGCCGCTGCATCGCGGAAGAGGTCCACGCCAGCGGCAGTACGGAAGGTCTTCATGCCAACCTGCAGGTCCTGTGCTGCAGGAACACCGCGCACCACCTGCTTTGCGGTTGCCAGGGCAGACACTGCAGCAGACATCGCTGCCTGACGGGTGTTGGCAGTTGCAGCGGAACCAAGCATCTCGCCAGCAATCATGAATGGCTGTGCCGCGATAGACGGGTCACCACGGGCCGCAAGGATATCAAAGGCGTAGTAGTGCGACGTACCCTTGCCGGTCTTATCCTTGCGGATCCACTCACCATCTAACACAGTACCACCCAGACTCTTGTCAGTCTCCTTGCCGGTGGCATAGACACGACCACCGCCGTCAATCAGGAACACGCGCCCTGCCTCATTCACAAACAGCAGACAGCGGAGTCCATCGGCCTTGTCCGTCACATTGTAGCCACCGGGCATCGTGCGAACGTTGGGGCTGCCTGGATCTGCATCGACGGCAATGTGACGACGCTCGAGCGTGGCGGGCTGTGGACCAGGGAACCGGAAAGGCGAGGGACCCGTGCGGTTTCGATTGCCACTGTTGGAACCACGATTGCGACCACCACCTGCTGCAGAAGCACCACCCAGTCCGAAGATGCCAGACACCGCATCGCGCACTGCATCGGCGCCCGCGTTACTCACGAGCACATAGGAGCGCTGGCGGCCCTGGAGCAGCCACGAGATGCCGCGCAGCACATTGCGCACAGCCAAGTCCGCTGCCATTCCCTCACGCTTCGCCGTCAGTTCAATCTCTGCCTCATAGCGTGCTGGTGCAGATGTGACGCGCGCCTCCTGGAACGTGCGCGCAGGGCGTCCGCTGGCATTCTCACGGACCATCGAGAGGTCAAAGCGAATGGGGACACCACCGGGTGCCACGAACTCGAAACGCTGAATCATGCGGAAATGTTTGCCGAGCTGGTCCCAACGACCAATCACCTCCTTCACGCGCTCATCATCGGCGGCGAGAGGCAGCTCACGCTTCAGCTTACCCTTCACCGCATAGCTGCCGAGCTGTACGGGCTCCGCGCCCTCAATATTCTCCTTTAGCATAGCCGTGAACGGCTTGTTTCCAAGACGATTATCACGGCAGTACGCCTGCACTACACCAGCCCCCTCGAGTGTAATGCGAATATCATTGCTCAAACAGATGTTGAGCTTCACCAGTTGCGGGTTTTCCCGCATACCAAGGCTCCGGAGGTATTGAATTACATCCTGCCATGCTGTGAGGTCCATTCCCGTTAGGGCGGCCTCGAACTCAGCACCTGGAGTCTTTGTCCAAAGCTCCCCCAGGCGGTTAAGTCCTTCTTGATCACTGCGTCGTAGGTCCATCGTACTCTATAGGGGGCGGCGAATGCCCCCACAGTCAAGTTTACGCCGGCAGGCTCTCATCATCCGCATAAACTCCCTTTGAGGTACCTTGGCCATTCAGAGATGCGAGCTGGCGCTGCCACTGCAGGGCTGACCACAGTTTCGCCTTGCTCTTTGTGTCAACGGCCACGCCATACGCAGCCAGGTCTGCGACCAACTCAGATACGGTTTGCGTGGCAGAGACCGATACAGGAGGGGCCCACGAGATACCCTTTCCAGCCATCAGGTGGGCCGCGGCCTGTGCAACGGGTACTGTGAATCCCGAAGGGCCAACAAGTGCACGCCCGGTCTCGCCATTGACATTCGCAACATCTCCACTCCCGCCTGTCATAGGATACATGGTGACCACTGCTGCAGTTGGCCACCATACTGCCACACGTATTCCGCGAACAACGCAGACATAGTCCATGAGGAGTGCTGTACGCTTCTTCTCACGCACCCCTGTCCAAAAGTCGGCGACAGGGTCACCGCCGCCGGCACGCAGGCGCAAGTCCTCCTCAATGTGCTTGCGCACCCAGCTCCGCGCACGCCCATTGTGAGACTTCCAGGATGCATCCAGTGTCAGAAGAAGCGACTGTGCCTCCTCCATCTCCATTGTGCGCCGACCAGCGGGCGTTGTTGCACGGTATAACGGGTCGGATAGCCATAAGACAAACGATACAACATCCGGAACGGTGCATGTCGTATCCTCTGCCCAGCCCGTTAGCCAGGATAGTGATTGAGGAGCAGGGGGTGTCACCGTTCTCTTCGGTAGCCCGATGGAACGATTTGCATTGCTCTGAATTGCAGCAGACAAATCGGCCCATGTAACAGTTTCCATAGTTCGCTGTGTGTTCATCGTTGCCTATATAGCAGAGCAATAGCCTTAAGCCGTTGTCACCCGCTCCTGCGCCAGTACGGCGTTGTTGTTCGCCACGAACTCGCGGAATGCCAGAAGCGCCTCAAATGCCTCCTGTGGAACTTCGCGCATATCAAAGAAGAGCCCACTGCGATTTTCGGACATCGCGACATTGAATCGACGTAGGATGCGCGCAATCTCAACAAACTCTGACTTGTTCATGGTTCGCATGGCTTCCACAAAGGCAGACCTCTCTGCATATTCTTCGGGGGACATCTTATGCTTCACGGGGGTTCCTCACAACGCTGCGGACCGCGGCTAGAAAGATTCATAGTCAGAGATATCGAGCACTGCACCGCTGACATGTTTCACTTGTATGACAACGCCAATCGACGTAGGTATAAAGCAGAAAGTGACATCCCCACCAATAGCCCCCGTCAGTGACGGGTGTGCAGAACGTTGTGTGGCAATCCAATCGCTTGCTAACCTCCACTGTGCTTCCGACAAAACAAAGGGCGGATTCATCTACCAATAGAGATAGAAGAGGCCTCTTAGACCAGGAACGGGTTTGTGAGCGCCAGGCCATCACGTACCACAAAGACCAAGTTCACGAGTCCGCGGTGCTTCGTTGTCAGGCGCACAATAAGCGTTGACGTACCATCTTTTTCCACCTGCAGGTCGGTGTGTGTGCGCGTCGAAAGCATGCGCAGGCAGTCGAACCGGTGACCGCCATCGTCGACTGATGGTATTGCATGTGTCAGTTCAATACGGAACCAGTCCGAATCCGGGAGAATTATGAAGCGGCCCACTGCATGATGTGTAACGCCGCCAGACTCAAAAGAGAATACACGTGTTGCACCGGCTTCGGCGAACCGGCGATTCACCAGTGTATCCCATGTAACACGTTGATTCAGGAGTTTGTTCGTGTTCACAAAATCCTGAATAAAGAGGTCGATAGCCAGTGCATCCGTCATTCTTAGAGTGCGCCCGCATAATTTGATGCAAGCCGGTACGCACATAGGGCTATTACAGTATAAGAGCGCCAAGCCTGGATGCGCGTTGTTAGCTTTTCGCCGAACCGCGATTCGAACTGATAATTGAAGAAATTGACTTGGCCAGCACGAACACGTGGTGGGGCGGCGTCACCCAGCAGAGAACTCTCTATAATTGTTATTGGGCATCGGTCCTCAAACAGGCGCCACGAGTACAATAATGATAATTCAAATAGGATAATCGTCAAAAGAATCCAGGGCCTCCCTGTAAAGAATGGTACAGCCACTAAACTCCAGATAAATAGAATATGAAGGGCCGCAAGTGTGTAGCCTGCTGCTTCTCTCAATTGCATATCTGCCTTACATTACTGCAAGAATTGGTAACATCTTACACCCTGTAAAGAACATCATACAATATGGGCGCAGCGTATTCCACTTTTGAAGTGAATCTGATTGTATCCAGCGTTCAAGAATCTGATTAAAATAAGCAAGTGATGATTTTCTCCATGAATCATATTCTCCACCCAAAAAATACCCCTCCATCATGGTAATAATACATCTATTGTCAAAAATAGGCCATGAAATAACAGTAACCAAATCTAGCAGGAACACTGATGCAAGCAGTATTAAATTACTAGTAATGAAAGGAGTAATTAACGCGAATAAAAACATTGCAACATGGACTGTTGCAATACTGTAACCAATCACTTTATTAAGTATCATCTCCCTACTCCACCTCTTTACTTTCGCCTGCACCGGAGTCAGACACCTCTTCCTCTCCTTCGCCCTCTGGAATAGCACTGAGTGCAGCAGTAGCAACAGCAGGCACATGCTTTACCTCACCAGCAGCGGAGACAGGCTCCGTCTCAGGTACAGCGGGCTTCAGACTGACAGTCTCCCCCTCCGCCTTTGCATCTGCTGACGGCACAAGTCCCTCATACGTACCCACCGCCTGGATGAAGGCGTCGTTGTTCTGAAAGCGCGATCGCAGAATCTTCACACGGATACCCTGGCCGACCTGCAGATTATCGAACTCCTGATTGCCGAGGTGCAGGTCACGCGGCACCAGAATGCGCATCGCCTCGCGCACACGCCCCTGGTCCACAATGAGTGCATAGGCGCCCAGCTTGTTCACCTTGAGCACACGGGCGTCCACCAGCTGATTGGCATGCGGCAACAGACACGCGACCTTCACTTTGCAGTGATACAAGAAATCGCCTGTGAAGCGCCCATGCTCAGCCTGCCCCATCGAGCGCGCAAGAATCTGCGTCGAACCGGGACGAACATAGCCATGCGTACAGCATACACCCTCGAGCTCCTTGCGAATCTTCTTCACTAGGAACTCGTCGATATTCGCCGCTGCATCGCGCAATTCCGTGGGCGCAACCGGAATACGCCGGTCAAGATATACGGGTTTGAACAGAGACATCGTAATTGCCTTTGCTGCCATTCACTAATCGGGGCTCACCTTTTGTACTCGCGCTTACTTCCGCCCTTTAAGCCCTGCGTATACCGCTGTCACGGCATCCATGAACCAACGGCGACCGCCAAGGCGACGTGCATCCAGTAAACGGCAGAGCACCTCCATATACAAACACAGTGGTTGGAGTGTCATATCCTCGAGATGTGCTGGCATGAGAGCGCGGGACTTGTCCTCTGTTCCTTCTGCTGCATCATCGGGGAGCATCAGTGGGCCAAGGACAGGGTCCATTTCACGTGCGGCAGCCTGCAGAATGCGCACACGAGGCTGGTGTTCGCCGAGATTTGACACGTTGATACAGCCTGCGCCGACCGTACTTGTCTTCTTGCCTTTTGTGGTGTCAAGCGTCTTGAAGAACAGCTTCTCGCCCTTGGCGGACAGGAATCCGAAGAGTGGCCCTGTCTCATCAGGATAGGACAGCGGCTTGTTACCGAGCTGTTTCTCGACGATAGCCGCCATATTGGAAGGACAGGAGCCCCAACCGCCGCCGCCCGCGCTACGACAGAAGAGCTCGATAGCCATCGTTGCCGGATTGTAAATACGGATGGCTGTAATCTGCTTCGACATGAAGATATCAGGGCGCAGCACCTGCTGCAGAGCAGTCACGGGTTCCGACGCATCTGTTGTGCTCACAGCAAACTCAAGGAGCGCGCGCTGCTCTTCATAGGTGGTCATGCGGTCGAACCACCAACGGAGTGCTACCGCCTTCATCTCAGGAATAGCCTTGTAGCGCACAAGTAGCCATGCCCATAGGCGATTGGCAGTTGGCAGTGCAATGGCACCAGGTGCCCCATCTGTTTGCACAAATGAATACCAGTCACTCCATTGTTTGAGCAGTTTGGGGTCCAATCCTGAGGCAGCAACAGCAACAGCAGCAGCTTCCTCCTGTACTTGACCACCTGCACCGCCACCGCCTCCTCCTTCCGTTCCAGCTGCCCCAGCAGCCTTCTTGTGTGCAACCACCGCATCACGATATTCCTCCGCACGCCCCAGAACAGGCAGAGTAGGGTCCATGAACCGCCGACGTAACTGGAAGGCACGTGCATAGCGCAGTGACAGTGGGATGTCATTATCTGCGACCAAAACTGGCTGAAACACGAGGTACCCCGCTTTCTTCACCAAGAACCCCTCAACACCATCAGGGCGCGTCAGGCGAAATCGGCGACCATCAATCAGCTCCATGAGCGCCTCCTCTGCAATCTCCCACGGCAGGTCCGAGAAGATATCCTGCACCACTGTCTCAGGCACCATCACCTGGTCCTCAAACAGTCGGCGTACAATCTCTTGTTTGGACAGAATCAAGCGTCGTGCATCTGACACTGTAAATGTACTGGAGTCCAGATGCAGCCCCTCCTCAACCGTGCGAGCAACCGTTTTTGCACATTCATGGGCACATGCCTGGTAGTCACAATATGTAGTGAAGTCGCGGTCATTGATGGAGTATCCTTCAAGTTCCTCACCGGCCTCGTTACGCTCCTTTCGCTCATTCCCCTGTGCATCCACCTGTCGCCTGAGCGGCAGCCCCGCGAATGTAATGGCCTCGAGCTCCAGATTGCAATCCCATGCATGCTTCTTCAGAAGCCGTTGTACATGACCGACCATGAGCGCCTTCTCAATGGCAATGCGATACGCATACATATCCGCCGTCTCGAATGCGGGCGAACCATCTACACCTGGTCCAACGCGCATGGCATGCAGATAGATGAGTGTGTTATTCATCGACATTAGTGGCCGGCCAAGGCGCTCTTCGACGGCGCGAAGTGCCGTGTGCGAACAGTAGCGAATTGCGCGACCGATAATCTGTTCTGTACGATTCAAGTGATACCAAGAATCAATGACGTGCATCTCGCGCACACACTTCAAGTCGAGGCCTTCGGATGCGACCTGTGAACCGATGACGGCCTTCACACGGCTACCGAGAGGGCCCCATTCAGGGTCCTCCTCCCAGGTTGCAGCCTGACGTACGAGGCCCGCAAAATTCGGCGACAGTTCATCTTCGGATGTCAGCAGTACATAGCAGGCAGGGCGGAAAGGATGATTCGCTGGGCCGACCGCACCATGACCCGCACCATCGCGCTCACCGCAAAGAGCGCAAACAGGAGCAACCGGTGGTTGTGCATTCACCAACAGCGGCGCAATGGACCCGTCGGCCAGGCGTCTCTGGAACCCCGCACGCTCAAGCGCTATCGCCAGAGGCAGTGCACCACCCTTGATGTACCGACTGTAGGCGAAACAGATACCCTGTGCCTTCTTAATGGAGTCAACTACACGGGCCAGCTTCGGCGCATGTGTGCGCAGGCCCTCACCTGCAAAAACAGTGTCAACCGCAAAGGGGCCGCCCTCGAGCGGTTTCGGCGTGAATATGCGCAGTTTGTGTTTGCCACCACTGACCTTTGCACTTGTGAAATACGTATCCCATCCAGCACCGCCGTACATCATGTTGGGATAACTGATATTCGCCATTTGCATACGCTGGTCCAGCATGGCATCTGATATCTTGCCACCACCAACTGCTTCTTCTTCAGCTGCAGGCAGTGGCACATCGCCCTCTTCTGCTAACACAGGAGCCGATACAGCAGCAATCGCCCGTGTCGTACCCGCACGCAGCAGCTGCTCAGGCGGAGAACCAGGAATAGGCTCTGTAAACACAAGCGGGAGTGCATTGACTGCTGCCCGCTCACCTTCTGTGAACTCTACCGCGCGCTTCGTAGCAGACACCTCTGGCCATTCATCTGCAGGCCGTTCAGGCGAGTCCAACGGGCGCATACGCAGAGGGAAGGTATACGGGTTCTCACCGCGCATGTAACTCACATAACGACGCGCAAACTTCTCGAAGAAACGCGTGGGCGCCCCCGGTTTCAGTGCACCAGCCTTCGTGAACATGGCGTTTACAGGCAGAATCTTGGCATCGGACTTCACATCATTCATCCACAAATAATTCAGCAGCAGCACTATTTCAGGAGCGGCGTTGTACATGGGGGTAGCCGTCATCAGCATCAGGCGCAGGCCCTCCGCATTCAGGACGATTCGCTTCAACCATGGATTGAGAGCTTTACCACCCGCATTCTCCGCCGCTTCACCCGTGGTGGTTGCATCCTTTGCACCGATGTCGCCAGCCTCTGCTGCCGCGTCGCGGAGGTTGTGAGCCTCGTCAATGATGAGCAAGTGGTCCGAAAACTCACGACGCAGAAACTCATCTTCGGCTGCACGTCGCGCCTCTGCTGGCATAGAAGCAGCACCTGGCATATGTTTGGCCAGTGTACGTTCAATCCAGTTGGCAAACGCCTGATAGCCCGTTACAACATAGCGCGACCGGCGACTCTCCTCGACCTTGTATGCCACCTTCCGCAAATCGCGCTCCTGCATCAGACCCAGACGCTCAAGATATGCAGTTCCCGTGCACTGCTGTGTGGACCACTCACCGGCTGCATCATCCCAGCGCAACTTCGACACATCGAACACCGTCTTCTTAAAGTTCTCCTTCAGCGCCTGTGGCACAAGGACAATCACCTTCGACTGCGGCGCAAACTCCAGAAACTGCTCTGCCACCGTCACAGCCGTACACGTCTTACCAACACCGACACCATGGAACAGCAGTGTGCCGTTGTATGGCGTCATCGGGTGCATGAAGCGCGAAACAATGCGTTGGACAGGTGTCAGCTCGAATACTGCTGCGGCCGCGGAACTGCTGCATGGGTCAATGTCACCGGCAGCCACCCCCGCCGCGACGGCACGAGCCTCATAGAACTCACGCTTTCCAAAAATGCGCGCGGCGAATTCAGGGTCCGCTGGGTCCGGGTACAGGCCTGCCATCTCGTCGCGTTCCGCAACTGGGCCCGAAGGCCATGCAGCAGCACCGAGGTCCCCTGTTTCATCTTCCGGCTTTGCCTCGCGCTCCAGAAGAGTACGTGCGATGACATCACGCAACTTCGGCTTGGTCTCAGTCGCCCATGCCTGCGACACGAGCTCCTGCGTTTTCATGGACTTATACAGCTGCGTCCAATCCGTGGGTGCAGCACTCATCTCCTCTGCTGAGTAGCGGCAATTTTAGCCTCTACGCGATTCGCGGCAAGGCGCAGTGCGGCCCGCTTCTCGACAGAGTAAGGGCGAATGAGCGCCAAGGCTTCGTCCAGTGTGCACCAGCGCACGTCACTGATTTCACGAGCCTGGTCCGTATTCTCTGGATCCATGCGAACCTCGAGAGTCGGCGCCGCCTCGGCCAACCAATAGCGGTGCCGATAGTTGATGCTGTTGGAACCCCGATACTCCTCAATAATCGGACCGCCTTCCATTAATCGCAACATGGAGCGCTTGATACCGGCCTCCTCCTCCGTTTCACGCAGCGCGCATTCGAGCTCCGTTTCCGTAGTACTGCGCCGACCTTTCGGGAACCCCCATTCAGGCTCGGTCCATGACGTTTTCGATGCCGTGCAACAGGCAGTGAGAGCACCACGACTGCGCAACGCCTCGAACTTTGCACGGGCCTGTTCATATTCCTGAGAATAGCGCTTCGTTACAGGCCCATTCCAGAGGTCGCGCCATAGTGTTGGAAATACACCCATCATGAGACGCTGCCGTTCTGCGAGCGTCGCCTGATCCACGAGTGCCTGGATTCCAGCGGTGTCACGTGGGTCGTATTTTCCGCGCATAATCTCGATGTATCCGATACTAACACGACGGCGAATCATCAGCCACTGATTGGCAACAGCAGCACCCACAGGTCGCCGAAACGCAATAATGCCCAGAGATGTGATAGGCTCCGTGCACTCGCGAAAGAAATGTCCCGTTTTACCACAATTACTACACGTTGATGTCATTGTGCCCCCCTTACAGAGGAACCTCATTTGGCCGTTTAGACCCGAACTCACAGAAGCGCCGCCATCATCAGAGACGCGTCATGCATATACCACCGGAGATATGGGGCCCGATGTTCTGGGCCACACTGCATATCGTATCACTTGCATACCCCGACCAGCCTTCCTATGCAGAGAAACGTGCGGCAAAGGATTTCTACAATGCACTGCCGTACGTACTACCGTGCCCCGTCTGTCGCGACCATTTCGCCGAGATTCTCCAGGCGATTCCGGTGGAAACCTGGCTCGATAATCGCAAGAGCTTGACGGAGTGGGTGTGGATGGCACACAACCATGTAAATAAACGCTTGGGGAAGCGCGAGTTCACAATGGCGGAGTACCTGGAGGCCTATAACAAGATGGCCGAGCGCGGCCTGCCTATTCCACCGGCGAACCCCACTGCCGAGATATCCGATGCCGCGGTGCAATCCGCGTACATTCGTGGTGCCACGCATGCCGTGGGCACTGTTGTCGCACTCGGTATCGTCGGTGGCCTCCTGTGGGCTTCCTACAAGTCTAAGTAGTTGTGGACGTCTCTTCCTGACGGCGCCCGATAGCCGGCCACTGCACACAGGTGGCGGCCAGTGCCTCCATCAGCTGTGGGATATGTGCCCGAAGGGTCTCTGTCTTGAGCAGCACCGTGGGATACGCGGGTAAGAACAGCTGTACTGACTCAAACGGGTCTTCATCCAGTGTTAGCAGGTTGAAAATCCGGTACACGTATACGAGACACTGTTGGTATGACATGGTCTGAACATCGACTGTTGCACCATCCACGCTGCGTTCAGTGTAAATAGCCCGCACCAGATTTTCTCCGAGTTTCGTGATTTTGAGGAGGTCATCCAGGCTCGCATCATGTTGGAGTTGCCCCGTCTCGGAACGTCGGATAAAGCGAAACTCGATTGTGCGATGTGCCGGCATTACTGAACGAGTCTGCAACATCCTTAAATCGCAGCTATCACTAAGGGATTGCTAATGACGAAAAAGGTCAAAGTCGTGGAACTTCGCGCAGTGGCGTCCGATGCCGAGTTCGCAAAGAATGAGGGCAAGTTCTTCGAGGTGACACCAGAGGTCACTGTATTCAATGAGGATGTGGATGTGTACGCCATCCAGACAGACGAGGATGTGGCCGCCGGTGCACCTCGCAGGAAACTGTTGGCAAAGTTCCGCAAGAATGTGTTCAAACCCGAGCAGGTGCAGGTGGGCTGGGATGCTTTCCGTCTGCTTGCTATCCCGAGTCGCAATCGCGGTGCTGCGGCGGGTCCGATTGACCTCAAGGGCGTTTACTGGAGTCGACGCAAGCCCGTGGAGACCACTGGTTGGTCGACCCGGTATATGCAGAATGGCAAGGTCTCCAAGATGCGCGTCAACAATGTCGTGGCCAGCGGTGTCATTGGCAACTATGAGAAGACACCGTTTCTGGGGCAGCCGTGCCGTATGACGGGTTACACCCGCCGTGGTCTCAAACACTATCTGCACGGAATTCCTTATCTGGAGGCGATTGACCGTAAGTTCAAGGAGCTGGTACCCGACTCTCACAAGAAGCAGCTGGCCGAGGTGTCCAAGAAGCCGATGTACCAGATTAGCGATACCGCCTTCAGTACTCTGACGGTGAACATGAACTTCCGCACGGCTATGCACAAGGATGCGGGTGATTATAGACAGGGGTTCGGCAATCTGTCTGTCATTGAGTGGGGGAAGTACCATGGTGGCGAGACACTGTTCCCCCGTTTCAATGCCGCCTTCAATCTCCGCACAGGCGATTTCGTGGCGATGGACGTACACGAATGGCACTGCAATGCGCCGATTCATGAGACAAAGGAGGATGCCGCATTCAACCAGAGTATCCCCGATATCCGCACACGCGACGCCGCAACAGGTGTCGTCGGCAGTCAGGAGCGCTTTCAGCGCATTAGTTTTGTATGCTACTTCCGCGAGAAACTGGAGGAGTGTGTCGAGAAAGACACCAGCGACTATTACCAGAAGATTGATTTCAATCTGAAGGATGAGATTGCGAAGGCCAAAAAGAGCCCCGTGCCACGGTTGCCGATTCCTGGAATCACGGGCACTGTCGAGGAGGCACAAGCTGCAATGGCTACGTCGAAGGGTACGAAGGCTCGTGCAACGCGCAAAGCCCGTCGCGGAATTCGCTCAACTGCGAAACGCAGTCGCGATACAGAGGAACTCTAAACGCCGAGAATCAATAGATGGAATCACCCGAAACAGGCAAATCATGGACAGCCGAGATTGTGTTAGTTGCACTCATTGTCGGTTGGATATTGTATGAACTCTATGGTCGCACAGCGCTAACCTGGTTGACTGAGTGGTCGTCCTACATTCGTATGGTGGGCGGCTCATTGGTCATCATCTATCTCTGGTGGCAGCTCAAGGAGCGACCCTCCGAGTTCAAGGATACACTGTCGGCAGCGAAAGAGCTGATGGCACATACTGGCTATGTCTCTGGAACTACAACAAAGGAGAAGCGAAATGTCACGGGTCTGATGAAGAAGAAGGTAGCAGCAAGCCAGAGTTGGAAATGCGGTTCCTGTAACAACACACTCGATGAGACTTACGAGGTAGACCATAAAGTAGCGCTTTTCAACGGCGGTTCCAATGATATGTCGAATTTAGTCGCCCTTTGTCCGCAATGTCACCGATCTAAAAGTGTTGATGAGCGGATTGCGTCACAAAAGTGAAGCAACCATGTGAAACAGAGTGAACAGGTACGATGAAGACAATCACCCTCGACATTCAATCCACTCCTGTTACGTTCTATATTGGTAGGTCGCAACAGGAGAACCACTCGGTTCTCGACGATAAGAAGCCCACCGACCTCTGGTTCCATCTGGCCGACACCTCCTCCTGCCACGTGGTGGCGGTTCTGCCCGATGACTGTGACCGAAAGCTGCGCGGTGCCATTCTGCGTCGCGGTGCGGCTCTCTGCAAGCAGCATACCGCCAAGGTTGCCAGTCAACGCAATGTCCCTATCACGTACACCACAGTTGCAAACGTGGCAAAAGATACGGTGCCAGGGCGGGTTATTCTGCACGACAGCCACACAATCGTTGTCTGAGCACGAGAAAACCAGCGCGCACAGTAAGGATGTCGGACCCCATTGCAGGCGGACCCAAACAGGTGACAACATTTGGCGTGGCCGGAGCGTCACTCAGTTTTGTAAATAATATGGATATCCGCGGCGGCAAGTATCTCATCTATGCACTGGTCATCGGCATTGCCATTACAGTCCTCGTGATGGCGGCGGATGCCTTTTTCCCTTTCTTGCCAGCGAGCCCGATTGGCCCTTCTGCAGATGCCCGTGCAGGCAAGAGCTTTTGGCGTGACAGCACAGATGGCACCGATGAGAATCTGATTGTCCCGGCTTCTGCATCACCTACAAAGAGTCCGCATGTATATTCTATGTCTGTGCAGTTTGTGATTGGCGACAGTCGTACTCCGAACCTGGGGCGATTCCGGCATATCGTGCATCGCGGGTCGAACCCATGTGGTATCTCCGCACCTGCAGCCGGCTCCAGTGGACATGCAGGTATCCAGGCCAGCGACCTGCCGACTGATTCGGACCCTACATACAAGTCCAGCGGCCTCCCACCCATCATGAACCCTGGCCTCATGCTCGACCAGTACAAGAACGATGTGCACGTATTTGTTCATACGAATGGCAAGGAGAACGGGATGGATGTACTTTGGCTGGAATCTGTCACGGTCGCCGACCTCCCGCTACATACACCTATCACGCTCGGTGTGGTCTGCAACGGCAAACAGCTCGAGGTCTATCTGAACTGCCGCCTGTATAGCACTACACTCCTCAAGGGAACACCATATCTGCCCAAGGCCGATAATCAGTGGTTCGGTCGCTACTGCGCATACCCCATGTCGGGCCTCGTCAAGAACCTGATTCTCTGGCCAACAGCGCTCAACTCAACCGATTTCATCAAGATGTGTCGCAACCCGAAGTTCAATATGTCGGACTTGCCCTCCACATGCACAACGGCGGGTGGCAATTGCCCCGACACATCGTTGTTCGGCTCTATGAAGTCCGCAGTAACTGGCCAAGGACTCGCCACCTCACAAAAGGAAGCACTCGTCACCGGTGTTGCTTCAATGCTCCTATAATTGCGGAGCACACGATAGAGGATGTCAGACACGACAGCAACCGGCTTCGGTGGCGCGATTCTGGATTACGGGCGCAAGTTCACCGAGAATGCAACGCAGACACTCGGTGCAGCGGATCGCTCTTATGTGCTACCAGCCATTGCCGCAGTCATTGCTATCGCCATCATCATCATGATTATCTATGTCGCCATACAGTCTGGTGTTAGCAAACCCGCCAAGGCCATTATGGGTCCGATTGACCTGTATAATCCCAAGTCACCTGTTATCCTGGACCGCAATGCAACAAAGAATGCGATGGCCGCCAGTTACACGCTGTCCTACTATGTGAATATCACCGCAACCCCCGATATGCGCGCGACGGCCACCCCTTTCTTGATGTGGCCCGGTGTCTGGATGCTCGGCTACAACGCATCACAGGAGCAGCTGATGCTTACACAGGGCACTACCGCAGATGGGCCTAATTGGGGTGGTATCGACACCGTGACTCTGCCATCGGTCCCCATGCAGCGCTGGACACAGGTGACAATGGCGATGGAGGGTCGCTCCATGGACTTCTATCTGAACGGCAAGCTCATCAAGTCGCACAGCTTTGCCAATGTGCCGCCCTCCGCAGCTGCATCTATCATTTTGATGCCGAACAATCTGATGGGTCAGCTGGCCTACGTACAGGTGTGGCCCCGGCGCTTGACTGTAACAGAGGTCGAGAACAACTACATTGACACCTGTGATTCACGTGGTCGCCCCTACCTCGGCCCCGAACTCCTGCGCGCCATAAAGGATTTCAAAGCGCCCAATCTCTTCTGCCCGAACGGTGTTTGTGGTGGTAAGACCGTTGACGCAAAGCCCTCGCAGCAGTGGGTCTTCCCGTATCAGTAAATCGCACTCCATGGATAGAGAATGGAGAAGACAACTGAGTTTGTGCAGCAAAACAGGGGTATTCTGAGTACCGTTGCTTTCCTGGCCGTCTGTATTGGCCTTGTGTACTTGGCCTACACCTATCTGTATCCCGAGGAGGACCCTACATACACGAAGTTTATGGAGGGCGAGGCAGATGCCCGCAAGCCGATTCATCTGAAGCGCGGTCGTGTGCCTGCCATCTATACCGGCGGTGACTTCACACTGTCCTTCTGGATTTACATCGATGACTGGAACTATCGCGTATCAGCCAGCAAGCTCCTGTTCGCCATCAGCCCCACAACTGTTGCTGCGCACAGTCGCAGCCCGCTCGTGGGTGTACTGACGCCCCTCAAGAATAGTCTCCTGGTGCGCGCGAATACAGTCAGCAGTGGTTCTGTGCCTGCCCCTGGATCGACCGGTACATCCAGCTCTGGTGCCCCCGATATCACCATCGAGAGCAATCTCCAGGCTCTGCTCAACCAGCAGACATCGATGTCGATGTTCGAGAACCCCATTGACACACCCTGCGATGTGAAGGAGGTGCCCCTCCAGCGCTGGGTCAACATCACCGTGGTCAGCAGCGGTCGCGTACTCGATGTCTACATGGACGGCAAGCTCAGCCGCAGTTGTGTGCTCGACAACGTGGTTCATGTGCCCCGCGGCCGTCTCCAGCTCCGCCTCGGCGAGTTCGGTGGTCGCTACTCCTCCATCCAGATGTGGACACAGCAGCTCACGCCCGATGCCATCTACGGTATCTACCAGATGGGCCCTACACAGACACAGCACGATATCTTCACAACGGTCGCAAAGTGGCTGAACATCAACGTCACATTCACCGGTTCCGCACCCGGTGAGGCAATCCCCACAGCAGCGGCCAATGATATGCGTCGTGCTCACAACGAGGCCGCGAGTATTTACGAGTCCGGTGACAAGGATGTTCGCCACCTTATTTCGCGCCTGTAATTGTGTAGTCAAACAATAGAGAATGGAGGCACTGAAGTCGGCGTACAACTACACGCTCGGAACATCGGCTCTCGCACAGCTGGTTCAGGTTGTCTTTCTGGTGCTCATAAGCTATACAGTGCTCGTCGCAGGTAAGAGCTTCATGGATGCGCTCACTACATACGGAGATTCCAGTGTAATGCTGCTACCGGACCTGTATGACGGCAGCCAGGTGATTTACCAGGACCCGAACCAGAAGGGCTCGAACACTATCTATCCCTCGGTGAACGCACCCAGCGGCCTCGAGTTCTCCTACAGCTGCTTCCTGCTGATTAATAAGACGACCTTCCAGGGCACTCAGAGCGGTCTCCGCCATGTGTTCCACAAGGGGTCGCCGGTCTATAAGCCACTCATGAGCCCTGGTGTGTTTGTCCGCAATAACGACAATGCACTGGTTGTCTACATGAATGAGTCCGCACACTGGGACACGTACTGTGAGATTCCGAATATTCCCGTGGGCAAGTTCTTCCACCTGGCAATTGTCGTGCGCAACATGGATGTCGACGTATATATCAACGGCAACGTCGCGCACCGCATGAAGCTCTCTTCTGTGCCCAAGCAGAATTTCGGCGATGTCTACGTGTTCAAGACAGAGACCTTCAGCGATGCCGCGTATGCCCCGGAGTCGCCTTTCCATGTTATGGGCACGGCTACCGGCCTTATCAGCCGTCTGCAGTACAGCGGCTACGCCCTCAACTACGAGCAGATTGACAAGATGATGCGCGCGGGCCCCTCTTCCAAGCTCGTGTCTGCGACACAGAATCTGCCCCCTTACCTGGCAGATGACTGGTGGGTCACTTACTACTCGGCCTAAGCTCCAACAACAGCAAAGTCCCTAGAACACACATTCGCCTATCTAAACCGGAATACAACGGTCTGGATAGAGGAATGCCTGGTGGAGGACAACTACCGCTTGTGGCGTATGGCAATCAGAATGCCTATGTGAACGGGAATCCCGAGATTACGAACTTCTACAAGGTCTTCAAACGCTATACGCACTTCAGTCAGGAACCGATTACGATTCCGATGGACGGCCCCAATGAGCTTGCGATGGATACACCGATTCGCATCCGCGCCAAGATTCCGCGCCATGCCGACCTCATGACCGACCTGTATTTCTTGTTCCGAGTCCCCGAGATGTTCAGCAAGCTGTTTGACAATGCACAGACAATTCCGGCATTCCGCTGGATTCACGCACTCGGTGCACTCATGATTGATAATGTGGCGATTTTCGTTGGTGGAACGAAGATTCAGGAGTTTCCAGGTGAGTGGCTCGTGGCACGGGCCACGATTGACTACCCGCCCGAAAAGTACGCCCGGTGGCGCGAGCTCGTCGGCGATATAGCGGAACTCAATGAGCCAGAGTGGGGTGTCTATGGCAAATCGCCGAACTATCCGTACCAGAAGGGGGAGTATCCGCATGTTGTATCAGACCCCGCCAATCCAACGGCCACCATGGCAGCAAGCACACCCGAACGTACACTCCGTGTCCCTATGCCCTTCTGGTTCACCGAGGGCACGGGTACCGCACTTCCGCTGGTTGCCCTACAGTACCACGACGTCGAGGTGCAGATTACCATGCGCACCATGCGGGAGATGTATCGAGTTATGGATATTGTGACCCAACGTGAACCTGTACGCTGCGGACGCAAGCTGAATATTGATACCGACCTACCTACATCCTATGACCCGACGAACCCCACAGCATATGATAATCTCACTCTCCAGAGCAACTATAGCAGTGATGCCGCATGTAACCTAACCATCAAGAACTTCTATACGGATGTCGGTCAGCCAGTGCCGACGCTAGAGGGCTACAATCTCGAGCCACGCTTGGAGGGTAACTATGTGTATCTGACGGGCAAGGAACAGGTGATATTTGCCCAGCGCGAGCTCCAACACATTGTGCATCAGGTGCAGACATTCCGTTTCCCGAGTATTATTGGGCGTACAAAGCTGGACCTCGATGCACACAACATCATGCATCGCATTGTATTCTACGGTCGTCGGTCCGATGCCATTGAGAGCCGCAATGACTATATCAACCTGAGCAATTGGAAGAGCAAGTGTCAGGCACCGTATCGGCCGCTGTCAGCTGGTGCAACCGTCCCGAATTCCGGCCGCTTTGTGCCGTATACACAGTTTGATATCTTGCGGTCTGCGCGGCTCGTAATCGCCGGTAATGAGGTGTTTGAAGAGAAGGAGGCCAAGTATTTCGAGGTGCAGGCACCGTTCGCAACTACGGAAGGTGGGTCCGGCGGTCGGCGCTACCGACCGGATGAAGTCATGGGCCCGATTTACCAGCTGCCGTTTGCACTCCATGCATCAGACCACCAGCAACCCAGTGGTACACTGAACGCGAGCATGCTGCGCGAGATTCAGCTAGAGGTGAATCCGTGGACCCTCGACCCTGGTAGCAACTACACATATGACTTCACAGTGTTTGTGGAGAGTCTGAATCTGGTGAAATTCCAGAGTGGTATGGGCGGCTTGGCCTATGCGGTGTAAAACCTAAGATACAAGCAAGGAGATGCGTCACACGCGCAAGGCGTCGAAGATGCGAGAGCCGCTTCTGCTGCAGACATTCTGGACAGGAAAGCCATTGTCGCGCCTGGAACGCGCAGCGCTGCAGAGCTATGTCAACTGCGGTTACACGGTGGATATCTATACCTACAATCCGCTGTCTGAGTTCAACATACAGGTGCCCCAGACACCGCACATTCGCGTTCATGATGCTCGCACAATTCTGCCAGAAACAGCCCTGTTCACATATGCGGGGCGAGCCACCGTTGGTGCCCGTGAGGATGCCTACAGTTTCCTGCCATTCTCCGACCTGTTCCGGTTTACGATGCTCTACAAAAACGGAGGGGCCTGGATTGACCTCGATGTGTTCCTGACACGCCCGATTCCAGCTGCCGTTCTCAGGGCGCCATATGTCTTCAGCAGCGAGCGCACGATTCAGAAAGGTGCGTACAAGAAGGCGGAACCCGAGATTGTGGATATGGGCTTCATCAAGGTGCCTGGCCCGCAGAGCCCATTGATGACCTGGATTCTGGCCCATGTTCCCAATCCCCAGGCTCTGGCCGGTCTCAAGACACCGTTCGATTACATGAACGTGTACCGCAAGGGCATCCAGACACTAGGCCTAGAGCGTTTCGTGCTACCGGCGGATGCCTTTCTGCCACTCAACTGGTGGGATGTGAAGGAATCGTTTGCCGCGGGGGCGGGCAAACCCGGTACCTGCTACAATCCGAAGTATGGAACAGCGCCGTTCTGTGTCGACGTGCTCAAGCGCCGTGACGTGTACGGAGTGCACTGGTTCCGTGCCATTCTCCGCAAGAAGGGGCTGCCTTATGAGCGTGCGCAGAATCGAGCCGTGACCGACAATCTGTATGAAGCGATGATTCAACAGATTGAAGCGGATGCGGGGCTCGCACGAAACACCCTCTAAACAATGCCGGCCATGATGGTGTGGTGGCTGGCCATGCACAGAAGCTGTACGACAGCATGATTACAACCGACATAGTATGCGGCACACACTGTTAGGAAAAGGCCGAATGCTAACCATAAAAGATGGGGCGGGAGACGCATGGCGTAGTACAGGCCAATGAGAACAATCGCCAGAATTGCAAGTTGGTCGCACAGAAACGCTGCATCATCGTTGTACTCCCCGTCTGCATGATACCACCAGGAGGTGAATACGAGTGTTAGAAATGCAGCCGCGTAGGCCCACGCACCACGGAGAAGCGCATGAACAGCGTTTGTCACAAACAGGCTCGAGGTGAGCACCAGCAACATCTATTGATGGTCCAGAATAAGAATACGGGGTCCACATGAACAATCTTCATATTGACGGATACGCCTTCTTGCGGAAGTGGCTGTTTCCATACCCACCACTGCTGGTACGGGATATCCGCGAAGGCATGACAGCGGGTAAACAGGAGTTCACTGTGCGTGACACATGTGGGCTAGCGAAACGGGTTCTGCAGATGTTCCCCACACATCGCTATGGCGGCGCTGTATTTCGCCTTACACCGGCCACATGTCAGATGATGGACCCGCACTGCGAGTTCGAGTTGACAAGCAGGCTCGCAGTGACACCAGATGACAAAATACCGCTGACGATGCTGGTTGCACTGGACGATTACGTGGCGGTGGACCTGTGGCCCGGTTCACATCGCGATATCCGAAAGACGCGACAGGAGGACATGCCGCGCATTGAAGAGTATCAGGCGCGACTCTTTTTGTATGAAGGCGATGCCATCGTTATGCGCGGAGACCTGGTGCACGGGGGTGTTCGCGGCAATAATCATAAGCAGTGTGTCCTCATGATATACATCGACCACCCTGATTTTCCACGCGATCGCTTGGACTCATTCGTTTTGTATAGAGAGCCGAACGGCGATATGCGTGCGGCTATGATGCAGAACAAACCGATGTTACGCAACTAGTTCGGTGCGCAGTACCAGAGTATCAGCCCCTTCGTTGTGTGTGATGGTCACATGAAACGAATTGACCGGCGTATCCAGGATGAGGAAGCGTTCGCGAATCTCATGACGACTCTGATAGTGCTCGAGCATGCGCCGGTGCACGGGCGACTCTTGAAAGACATCGGCAATATAGTTGGGGTTACCGATGATGAGTGGTGAAAGTGGGCCGCGTACAGAGTGAACGTAGTTTGGCCCGTATCGTGCGGCAATGTAGTCGATGGGTGATTCCTGTTTTCTAGAAAGAGCACGGGAGGCATCTGCGTAGATGACAGACAAGGCAGGGCCGAATGGGCGTAACATCGTACTGCCGAACATTCGCAACCTGTTGGCGTATCACATTTGCAGAATATAAACGGGTGCAGTCGCTTTGATTAGCAAGATGGAGACAGATGGCTATGTTGTGTTACATGGATGGTGGGCCGATGCTGGTGGAACACTCGCGACGGCCAGCAAGTACCTCGATGCAGACAGTGGCCCGATTTTCAATGATAATCCAACGATGGGTCGCAATGACCGCAAGCGCATTCAGGCGACGGTTCCCAAGGTTGCCGTGCGTGCACTAACCAACACGCTACAAGCTAAATGGCCGAATCACCGTGTAGGCGGTGCCGTTGCCCTGCGCTCTCTCCCTGGCTGTCAGCGACAGGCCGCACACTGTGACTATATTCCTGATGACACATTTTTGGAATCATCGGATGATACGGTACCACTCCTGTTTCTGTTGGCACTTGAGGACGGTACGAAGCTGGATGTCTGGCCAGGCTCACATCGGCTCGTGAGGAATCCACGTGCTTCACGTCGGGTTCCACCCATTCTGCGTCGCACTCTGACACTGAATGCGGGTGATGCTGTTGTCTTTCGCGGGGACCTCGTGCACGCTGGTTCGAGTTATGATACAGCGAACACACGTATCCATGTCTACCTGGACAGCCCCTCTGTTCCACGGGACCCGAATCGCACCTGGATTGTCTATAAGCACGCTGACCCGCTGCTACAGGAGCGCATTGATGAGGTAACAGAATAGGTCTAAATTTCGGTGTCAATCGGTAGAGGATGCAGAACGGTCGTATTAATCTATCGTATCGCACACCGGCGGGATCCGTGCCCGGCCAGCCCAGCGGTGGGTCAGAGGACTTCAATCGCGCTTTCACTTTCCGTCAGGAGACGGCGGCTTCTGAGTCCGAGGATGCTATCCGTGGAAACGTGATGGCGACTCCGCTGAACCAGGCATATTTCAGTCCCGCGAATGTGCAGATTGTGCAGAACAAGATTCGCAAGGCGGTGTTCGACCGCAGTAACGGCGAGTTTGTGATTGATAATCAGTCGGCGGATGAGCTGATGATTGTCATGCGTGCGATGTATCTCCAGTATTGCAAGAACATGCCGACCCGGATTCCCGAGCAGATTGCCGAGCTGAATCAGATGGTCGCGGACTGGTGTGTGCCGAAGGTGTTGGCAGAGTGCTCGATGCACAAGACGTACCTGCATGACATCCAGAACCTGCCTGTCCCGATGCAGTCCCCTGTCTACATGTCTATGAAGGGTACGAAGTCGGCCACCCTGGACCGTTTCTTCTGAGAGAGTAGAACAATGCGTTACACGATATTATCACTGGTGACCCTGTTGTTAGTGCTAATGGTGGCTCAGACTCTATTTTTGAAGGAAGCATTTGCTGCTTCCGATGGTGGGGCCCTGATTCAGCTGGCCGCAAGCCGCCCGGCCTATTACGTGATGGCTGAACCTGTATATTAATACCAATCGCAAGTAGAGTATGGCTACTGTTCCGCCAGAAGTAACTGCATTAATCACTGCAGTTAAGGAATTACAGATTTCAGATGAGGATAAAAAAACTATTATAAGTCCTGCTGGTTTTATGAAGCTAGTTATTGACGGGAAGAAAGCATATAACCCTCTAGTTTTTTGGAAATTTGTGGCAGACGCTCGAACAAAACTTAGAGGACTGCAAAATACTAGAAAAATAACTCTGGGAATTAACACATCTATTAACGCATTGCTCGATAATTTAGTTAGATCCAGTGATGTTATCTCATCATCTAGTAGAATGTCATCAAATACTGGGCGCGAACAACCATCTGCAGTAAGAGTGCCTACTGGGGCCCCTGCACCTGGGGCAGGAGGTAATAATCCTGCTGCAGTGTTATCTGGTAGTAGTCGACCCGTTGAAAGGGCGATTGTAATGCAGTCAGCATCTGGCAGAGGTGGTGGCAGTACTAACCCTACATCAGCAGCAAGTGCAGCGTCTGGTAGCAGCAGACCACCTGTTGAACCAGCAGTTCAAAACAGTATGATGAGAAGAAGGGGCCCTACTATAGCAGCACTTACCCGCACTATGCCTGCAAATAGTACTGGTTCACCACAAGTAGGTGCCCATATGGTTCTTGGTGGCAGAGACTCACGTGCTAGTTCAGTAAATGTTGATGCCATATTAGCTAATATAGAAAGAGAAGGGCATACTGCACCTCAACCATGTGTTGCAACACAAGGACAGATAGATGCAATTGGAAATGCTGTTAATGCAATAGCTAATCTATATGCTGCAGCAAGTGGTCGCCAGTTAGTAATTGAATTTGCTGATACTGCTGCTACTGCTGCTATAGGTGGTCGACATGATAGTTTTAACTTTCAAGGAGGAGGTGCCCGCAAAAGCCGCAGGCACTCCGGCCTTCGCCGGCGCAAAACCCAGCGTCGTAAGTAGAGATGGGATTCTTTGGTGATCTGTTTGCACCAAAAACTACGACACCAGAAACAGTCGAGAGTGTAACAACCGGTATCGCTGCAGTTCAGGATCAGATTAATAAACTCAAGGCTGCGGTTGAAACTCTGAAGAACACATCCGTAGAGAAGACTGAAGTTGTAAACCAAGGCGGCGGTGCGCGTCGTTCAAAGAAGAGCCGTCGTCGCACCCTCAAAAACCGCCGTCGCAGGTAGAGAATGGACCCCGGTATCATGTATATGCGTATGACTAACTTTCTGAATCCTGACCCTAACAGTGTTCCCATGACTCGCGAGATTCACTTCGACCCTCGCGACCCGCGCCAAAAGAATCGCATCCGCGCTATCCGTGAGCGTGCGCGCAACGCTGGTGTTGATTATCATATTGTAAGTGTACCTGGTCGCGGTAACAAGCTCATTCTGCATGGTCCCCGCGGGTATATTATGCGTTCACTGAACGCCCGGTATGCTGGGGCTACGCACCGTCGTCGCTCTTCCTCTGGTCGTCGGTCCAGCACTCGTCGCCGTTCTTAAGCCTTTGCCTTCGTCTTCCTGACCACCTTCTTAATGCCCGTGCCCTTACTCTCCGCCACAGTCTGAGCACGTGCAGCATCCTTTGCCGCCCTGAATGCCGCGTACGCTGCATCGAACACATTCAGGTCCGCCGTCCACAGCTGCTCCGCCGTCTTCGCAGCCAGTGCATCCCGTGCCCCCTGTACAGTAGCCAGCTCTCCCTCGAGCTCCACAACCGCCTTCGCCTTCAGCCGGTCCACGCGCATGCGGAGCAGATACTCAAACGCCTTCAGTGAGTCACCATCCTCTGGTGCTGACAGAGGCGGCAGCGCGAGGCCCTTGAGACCCGCGAGCAGCTCGTCGTCCTCTGCATTCGCGACCACCAGCGACCCGTCCACCACCGCGCGGACAAAGCGGACCCGTGCATCGAGCTCCTTAATCTCCGCATCCAAGCGCGCCAGCTCCGACTCCTTGCGGCTCTCGTACCCCGCCAGACGCTGCATGTAGAACGTCTCCATGATTTCACCCACGGACTCGAAGCGGCGAATGTGTCCGTCCACATCGAACGCCACCATGTTGTTCAGACTCGTGGAGTTCACGAGCTTGAACCGCTTCTCGAACTCCTTGGGGAACGTGCGGGCCTCATGGTAATACTCAGGCTCGAGCTGCACGATGAACTCCACATCCACATCATTGTAGTTCTCCTGATAGTTCTTCACCAGGCGGGGACTCGATGCAGTCTCAGATGCAGCATCTCCCTTCTTTGCCTTGGCCTTCCCGCCCTTCGCGGCCGGCTCACCCGCCAGCAGCTCCTCCAGGAACGCCTTGTAATCCTTCGTCCAGAGACCCACCGGCAGCTCTGTGATGCGAACACGGTGTGTGTCATCATCCAGGAACTCGTAGCAGCCCTTCGTAATAACCTTGCGACCCTCCACGGACACGGTACCGCGGAACCCATCCCACCAGGGCACGAGCTTCGCGGTCGTCAGGTCTGCAATATCGCCAGCCAAGCGTCGACGGAGCGCAGACACAATATCAGCGGGGTTGTGACCGATAATATCCGTCGAGAAGCCCGTACCGATGCCGACCGCCCCGTTCACTAGGAGCAGAGGCAGCACAGGCATGTAATACTCCGGCTCCACCTTCTGACCATCGTCCTCTAGCCAGGAGAGTGCAGGGTCATCGGCCTTATGGATGAGCGCCGCCTGCACCGGCTCCAGAGCCGTGAAGATGTAACGGGGAGAAGCGGCATCCGCACCGCCCTGCAAGCGCGTACCGAACTGACCATTCGGAGCCAGGAGATTGATATTGTTCGACCCCACGAAGTTCTGCGCCATACCGACAATCGCACCTGTCAGCGACGTCTCACCATGATGGTACGCAGCCGTCTCCGAGACATAACCGGCCAACTGCGCCACCTTGATTTCCGACACGAGGTTGCGCTTGCGCGCGGCCCACAGAATCTTGCGCTGGCTCGGCTTGAGGCCGTCCATCACGTGGGGCAGTGAACGGAGATTGTCCGCATTCGAGAAGTGGATGAGCTCATCATTCACGAACCGCGTGTAAGACACCTTGGCACCGCCGGCAGGAACATCAATGACACGGTCGCGGTCATAGGTTGTCAGCCACTCCTTGCGGTCATCCGAGCGCTTCTTGTTGAAGGCGAGGTCGATATGGTCGTTCGACTCCTCATCCCACTGGAAGTCCACTGTGTTCATGGAGGTGAAGTACTCCCGCGCCTCTGCGGCCGTCGAGGTTCCCAAACCCTTGTAATACTTCACGTGCCAACCACGACCACCGTTTGCCTCAGGGGTCAGGAGCCACTTGTCATACTCCGACGCGGAGTAGAAGCAGAGAGTCTTGGCTCCCTTAGTGGCCTTGAGCAACGGCGTCATCAGACAGCAGAGGAAGCCGAGCTGCAGGAGCTCCGGCCACTCCGTGTGAAACAGATTGATGAGCAGGCCCTTGATGTGCGACCCGTCCACATCCTGATCCGTCATGATCATGACGCGACCATAGCGGAGCTGTGACACCGCCGTATACTTCCGCCCATGCTGAAGGCCGAGAATCTTCTTGATGCGCGTGAGCTCCTCGTTATCATTCTTCTTCTCCTCTGACACATCCTTCACGTTCAGCACCTTACCCTTGAGAGGGAAGACACCGAAGCGCTCACGCCCCACGACCTTGAGGCCCGAGATTGCCGTGGAAGCGGCGGAATCTCCCTCCGTCAGAATGAGCGTGCACTCGGCGGACTTGCCCGTACCGGCCCACGTGGCGTCCTCGAGCTTGGGGATACCGCGCACTGATGTGGTCTTGCGACCATCCACCTTCTTCGCCTCACGCGACATCTTCGCATCGAGTACGGCCTGTGCCTCCTCGAGGAGACCCCCCTCCTTGGCCAGGCGCTTGACGAATGCGTCCGACACCTTGAACACGGAACCGAACTTGTTGGCCGCGGTCGTCAGCGTCTCCTTGCTCTGGCTCTCGAACGACGGGTTCACAATCGTCGAGTTCACGAAGAAGGTGAGGGCATCCTTGAGCTGTGCGGGCTTGAGGTCCAGCTTCTTGCCAGGCCCCTCGCAGAAGGCACCGAGCACCGTGCGCGCCACCGCATCCACGTGCTTACCGCCACGGCGAGTGAAGATGCCATTGACGAAGGAGATGTGTCGGTCATCGGGCAGCGCCTCGGCATGGAGATGGCGTGAGAGCACCGCGGCAATCTCCCAACGGTCTCCCGCCTTCTCATAGAAGATGGGCACATCGTCATCTGCGAACAGGCGTGCATACTGCTCGAAGGAGGCCACAGGGATGTGAACCGCTGAACCGCCGACCGCAGAAGCCAGGAACACACGGCACCCGTTCGCTGCTGCGAGTGCGGCGGCATCCACGACACGCGTGCGGAGCACATCGAGCATGTCGGCCGGAATCTCGGAAAATCCAGGGAAGAAGCGCTCCACCTCAGGCGATGCACGAATCTCCGTGAACGGCTTTGCAGCACCGGCACACTTCTTCATCGACGGTTTACCGATGCTGCGCATGTTGTTGGTGAATGTCTGTTCATACAGAAACCGTGTGTCGCAGGTGCGAATCATGAACTCGCGGCTGTAGACATTGGCCAACTTGGCACCGTACCCGTTCTTACCACCCACCACCTTCTCCTCCTCATCATCGTAGTTGGACGATGTCAGGAGATGGCCGAAGATGAGCTCCGGAATCATGACCTTCTCCTCAGGATGCATGGTCACCGGAATGCCATCACCGTCATTCATCACCGCCAGCGTAGTAGGACTGACAGTGACCACAATCTGCGTCACGCGTCGGCTCTTCTCAGGCAGGCCCGCCTGGCGAACCACGTGGTCCAGCGCATTCACGACGAGCTCATCAAAGATTTTGTAGAGGCCAGGATTGTACGTCACCTCCCGCCACTCCATGCGCTTACTCTCTGCATTCCAGACCCAGCGATGCTCCTGGTGCGCCTCGCGTGACCCGATGTACGAGTCAGGGCGGTCCAGGATATGCTCAATGGGAGTCTTCTTCTTGTACTGTGTAGCGTCCATCGTACCTAGGGCAAGGGTGGGGGTCATGGGTGGTCAAATTTGCTGGGCTTTGCGGCCTTTGCTCGGAAACTCTGCACGGAAACTCCGTGCGGCCAAAAGTTGAACCCCCAAACAACACAAACAGCAGTCAGCAACGACGAACAACCATACACCGACGAATCATGTCCATTCTACCGCCCATCGTAAACCGAGGAACTGGTGCCGGTGGCGCTGCCACGAATCTGAGCGGCAAGACCTTTGAGGAGAAGACGAGCAATGAGGCGCGGCTCGCGGCTGCAGGATGGACACGCCATCCCATTCCAGGGTCGAAAGGCAAGTTCAGCTATTTTCTGCAGAGCCCCGATGGAGGGCGCAAGTTCGTGAGTCAGGGCGGGCTCAAGGCGTATGCCGCTGCCTTCTGGTCCAAGGAGCTGTTCCGGTGTCCAGATGAGGCCTACATCATCGAGGCACCGTCGGGCCTCGTACTCAAAATCCTGGAGAAGAAGAACCAGACGGTCAGTGGCAGCGTGGACCAGAAACTCTGTGATGGGGCCTGGTTCAAGGAGGAGTACGCGGAGTGTCTGGGCGACACAGTCACAACGGTTGACTATGCGTTCTGTCTGTCGAAGTTCCTGAAGGAGGAGTACCAATCTGCCGCCAAGAAGTGGGCCGTCATGCGCACCCTTCATCAACGGCATGGGATTCATGTGATGTTCGGCGATGATGCGGACTACTTCAGCCGACTGGATGCCTGGCTCCAGTAAAATTCTCACAGCCGATAGCAGGGAACAATGACAAACGGGAGGCCCATCCATCTTTTTGTTATCAGACACAGCAAGTCCTGCAGCAACTACATGCGGCAATTGGCTGGTACACAGGACCGACGAAACCCGTTAGTGCGTGCGAGTCAGGAACTGTTGGACCCCGCCCTGTCTGCGGTCGGTCGGACCATGGCGGAACACTATAGGCCGACACTCCAGAAGCGTCTGGCAGCGGCTGGGTTCAATGTAGAGGCTGCAACGATTGGATGTTCGGGGCTGCGAAGAGCGCGCGAGACGGCACAGATACTGTTTCCTGGGCACCATGTACAGCATCTACCGCATATCAAAGAGCATGGGAATATTCCCGAGAACACGCCGTCACTGGCCAAACGCTGTCGACCGGATTGGCACGGGTTCCTGCGACATGTCTACAGCATGACAGTCTCGCAGCTCGCAGTTGTTGGTCACGGCTCGTTCTTGAAGAAGGAAATCTGGGCATCTGTGAGCAAGGAACCGCACGAGCGCTTTTGCAACCTGGATGGACTGCTGATAACTGCAATTATTACGGAGGAGGGAGAGCTTCTGAACCCGCATGTGACGGAGTTCAAGTATACACCACCGGCCTACATCAAGCATGCAGCGGACCAGTGTTCACGTGCAGTTGAGCGAAAAATCGCGGCACATAGCAAGATGGCACGTGTCACAAAGAAATGGAAGCGCAGTCGTCGCTATTCGCGCAAACAGTGTGGTGGTAGTCTTAGACAAACCGGCGGCGCCAGCAACCTGAAGGGTGGTCCCCAGCATGGCGGATGCGGGTGCAATAGCGTACATCAGTCAGGAGGCAGCTGCTTGCAGCAACGTAACGCCGATAGCCTTGCGCAAATCGGCGGCGGCGTCAATATGCCTCTCGCCTACTTCCTGGATGGTGCACAGATGAACGGTACATACCCTGAGCCTACGGGCACGGGTCTTGCTGCTACCAGTAATTCCTGGGTGCGCGCACCTCTGTCGCAGACGGGCGGTCGCAGAGGCACTAGAAAGCAGCAGGGTGGCTTCAGTCCCTCCATAATGGGCTCCTTTGTAGCAAATGGTGCTCGTCTGATACCGGCAGCAGGGTACATGGGTTACCGGATGTTTGAGAAGGCTAGCAAGACTCGAAAGGGTCGCCGGGGACACCGGGCAACCCGTCGTGACCGCAAGTGAGGCCGCGCCCAAACTTAAACGCGAACAGCCCCGACAACAGGTAGAATGGACAACTCGCAATACTTGTTCCGAATCCGCACTGTCAAGGCTGCCCCCTTCCGTACTCTTGTTGAGGCAATCAAGGATATCCTGACGGATGCCAACATCGAAATCGACAGCACCGGCATTAAAATCATGTCCATGGACGGCACCCATTCCATCCTGGTGCACCTGCGTCTCCAGGCGGATCGCTTCGACGAGTTCCACTGCCCTCAGAAGCACATCATCGGTGTGAACATGATTAACTTCTTCAAGCTCGTGAAGACGATGTCGAACAGCGAGAGCATCGTGCTCTTCATGAAGAAGTCGGATACCACGAAGCTCGGCATCGAGATTCTGAATGGCGAGAAGCAGATGGTCACGCACTTTTCGCTGAACCTGATTGAGCTCGATGTCAAGCCCATCAATATCCCACCCGTGAAGTTCTCGAGCATCATCACGATGCCCTCGGTCGATTTCCAGAAGATTATCCGCGACATGCACACGCTGGGCGAGGTCGTGGAGATTCGTTCAGCCTCGCAGGAGCTCACGTTCCGTTGCAAGGGTGACTATGCCGAGCAGGAGACGATTTTCACTAAGGGTCAGAATGGTCTCACACAGATTACGAGTGGGTCCGATATCTTCCAGGGCAAGTTCTTCCTCAAGTACCTCGTGCTGTTCACCAAGTGCACGTCGCTGTGCTCTGAAATCAACCTGTACCTGCTGAACGACTACCCTATCATCGTGGAGTACAATGTGGCGGGTCTGGGCGATATCAAGCTGGCTCTGGCTCCGGCTCTGACTGCTGAGGAGAACTCGAACTAAGAATCCAACAAACCAAAAAAGGTGACGGGTACAAAGGCAGTGTGGCCTAAAGGTACGACGCACGACTGACATCATGACGACTCCTCGTTCATTTGCTTCTGCCGCGGCTGCTCCTGCAGTAGCACCGGCCCAACATGCTATTCCCACTGGGTCATGGACTGTGTACTTTCATGAGCCAGAGGATACTTCCTGGACTGCCGAGAGCTACAAGAAGCTCTCTGTGGTAAAGACCTGGGAGTCGATGGGTTCCATCCTCAAGGAGCTCGGGCCTCACAAGACCACGAACGGTCTACTCCGTGTGATGAAGGGCGAGTTCTCACCCCTGTGGGAGAACAAGGCCAATATCCGCGGCGGTTCCTATTGCTTGAAGATTGGTCGGCGGAACGCAATTGAGGTGTTCAACCGTTATCTGGCCGCGGCTGCACTTGGTCAGCTAGCAAAGGACGGCGAGAATGAGATTGTGGGTGTCACGATTAGCCCCAAGAAGGGGACGTGCATCATCAAAATCTGGAACGTGAATGCCAAGAAGTATGGCAAGCCCTCTGACCTCAACATTCTGCATGAAGACGTCAAAGAGGAGGAGATTCTGTACCGGCCGCATACCGAACAGAGGATGTAAACATCCTCTGCACACTCGTTAGCTGGAAGCTAACTCGGAGCAACGCATGTAATGCGTTGCATACTTGACATCATGCATGCATGATGTCTCGGAAAAACGCATGTAGTGCGACACTACTTAATAAAGTCAATCTGGCTCACATCCACCACATCATAATTCGGCAGTGCATGCCCTGTCAAACTATTTATCTCAACCTCTTCGCCGTTGCGCTTTGTAACAGACAGTTTGCCGCTCGGCATCACCCTCTTTTGTTGTGTGAACAGGCGCAGCACCTTCTCAGCGGCGACATCATGGCCTCGGCCGACTCGCAGACTCGAGAAGAACTCCGACATATCCATGCCTTTTTCGTCCACGACAACGAGCCAGGGATATCGTGCAAAACCACCATCATAGCCAACGGGGCGAATGCAGTGTTTATCGGCATCGTAGATGAGAGTAGCAGACTCTTCAAGACCAGGCGACCTATACGTCCAATCCCCGTTCTTCAGGTACAGCATATCGCGCGGCCGGTCGACAGACAGCAGATATTGAAACATGCGTTCCTGTACTGCTACACTGACACCAGATAACCACTCCTGTGCCTTGCTCGCATAATGGGCTACATATAAGAGAACTCCGTTCATTCTGTTTCGGTGTATCCATTATTCTCTAGGTGCGAGCGCATCTCAGCTGGAGGATTGTATACGGGGACTGCACCCTCTTCACCGGTCAGACAGTGATCGCAGCCGCATCCACGGCAGCGGTCGCAACGGGTGCGATTGCATCGGGGCTTCTTCTCTTCGGAACCGGAATCACAGCCACAACGAGGCTTTGGGTTACCGCAACGGTCACAGGGAACCTGTCGGACATTCTGAATGCGCATGCGTGATGCAAAAAGGGCGACGGCAAGGAAGAAACATACAATCAGCACGGGGATGCTCATGAGCACCCAGGCGACAGGCTCGAGGCCACCGAAGCATAGGGCCTGGAAGACACCGGTACCGACGAGGCCAACAAGCAGCCACCATGTGATGGCATGGATGTCACCGACGAAGAGATGATAGATTACACCGGCAACGGAGACCAAAAGAATTGCAGTGGATGGCTGGCAGAGACCGATGTCTAACATTCTATGATGGGCTGGTGTTTTTGGGTTGTTTACTTAGTGGGGGCCAAGAACTTTGGCTTCGTGTAGCCTAACTAAGCCTTCTTACTTTGCGAGAAACCTAGGCTTCCCATTCTCTAGTACACCGACCTCATCACCCACATCATCCTCACCGTCCTCACCACGCACAACTGCATACAGCTTGTTGGTGTTAGTGTCCTTCCAGTAGGTGCGACCACGAATCATGACCTGCTCAACCTCCATACCGGCTTCCTCCTCTTCCTCTTCGACCTCTTCCTCCTCGGGCTCAACAACCTCTTCCTCTTCCTCGACCTCTTCGACCTCTTCTGCCTCTGCAACTACAACCTCCTTCTCCTCAACGAGTGGAGCAACTACAGATGCAGGGGCGGAAGCATCATCGGAGTCCTCCTCCTCCTGCTCTGACTCGTCATCTGCTGGTACCGAGGCAACTTCGGACTCTTCCTCTTCCTCCTCGGCCTTTGTGACAGTAACCAGAGGTGCAGGCGCAGGTGCAGGTGCAGCGAAGGGCAACCTGGACACAGGCGTGAAATCCTCCACGACAAGTGAAGGGTACGGGTTCACATGGCTAATACGGTCCAATGCCGGTGCAGCTGTCGAGAGCTCCTCAAGCAGCCCAGTAATCTGGTCGGCAACAACCTGAGCAACATCGCTGTCACCCTCCTTTGCGGACCATACACGGAGGAGACGCTCCGTGTCAGACTTCACCATGCGCCACCCTGATGCAGAAGCAGGCGACATTACAACCACAATCTCATCAATTCCGGCCTGAAGCAGCTCCGTCCTCCCCGCATCTGGCGAGGAATAGACGCGGCTGATATTATGTACAAGAGTACGGTAGCGTGTTTGTGCAGACATCGTACTTTGCCTGTCAGTCACCGGCAAGCAAGTCAACTTTTGGGCTAACCACGCGGCATCCACTCAAAGTTCATGGAAAGCTCTGGTTCATACCCCAACTGGTGGAGCACTACTGACCCCAAAAAATACTGTGCTGCTTCTGCGTCTTGCATGTCGAGCAGTGGCCGCAGATGCTCTATGAGCTCCTCTGTACCAGCCCGATTGGCCTGACACATCGGCCTCGCTGGGAAGCCGCGTTGCAGCCGTCGCACCAGGCGTCTTAGACGACCTACACACTCACCTGGCCATACATAACTGCACAAATCAAACATTGAATCCTCTACACCTTCGAGCCCTGACACCTGTCCGCTCCATTGTAGCTCAACTCCCGTAGTAAAATACAATGTCTTAGTACGCATTGTATATTACTTTATTTGGTTGTTTTATACCACGATACCCATACAGTACTCCAACGTGGCCTCCTTCTCTGCCACGGGCTTGGTGCGGCGCAGACGCAGACCCTGTGCACCAGGGCGCTGCATACGGTCCATCTCCCACGGGATAAACGTGTTCTTCATCGCCGCATCGTAGAAATCAATCGGCTTCGTATCCATCACCTGAATGATGGAGATCATCGGTGGGGTCATGACATCGATGCGCATACGCTTATCCGTGATAGCCGCACGGAAGTCCGTGATATCCATGGGCCCACCGAACATACGGAGAACCGTGCGTGCCGGTGCAAGGCGCACACCCTCACCACCTCGAGCATACAGGCGGTTCAGCAGAGCATATCGCTCCCACTGCACATGCGAATCCAGGCGCTCACTGAACAGTTGCGCCGCAGCGCACTCTGGGCAGCAGAAGTTACCGTAGACGCGCCAAATTCCCTCCTCAATGCCGGTGGGAATCACGCACGGAGAGCCGTTGAATGTATGACAGCACCAGAAGCATGCGACATTCGTCGACTCGGGTAGCTGCTGGTCACGATTCGCATCCTGGAACCGCACCATGAGCTTCTCGGAGTAATGCAGCGGGAGACTCGGTCTCTCAACCGCCGCTGCCTCCGTCTTCTCAGGTGATGGTGTCTTGGGTGTTGGGATATCAATCGTATGTGGGCCACCGAAGATGGCAATGCTGTCATCTGGATCATATGGGTTCGCGAGGCCATCGCCCTGCAGCTCGGCAGAAGGTGTGGGTGCAAACAAGTCGATTTCGATGTCCGACATCTTAATGGGCATGTGCACAATCAGAGGGCGCTGTTCCGCGCATGACAGCGAACCCTGAATGCCCTCTGGTGTGACGGAGGCAACCACCGGTGGCTTTCGCGCGGCAGTCTTCTTTGCCTTGGGGGTTGGCACCACGGGAGTAGCCACTTCCTCAACAAAAATAGCAGGAACCTGTTCACCGCCAAATGCAGATACAACGGAAGGTGCTTCGCTGGCTACCGTCTTCTTCGCACGCGAGGCGCGTTTCTTGGCTGGCTGTTGTGGCTCCATTACTCAATGAAGTCGGCCATTTGTTTAGGTTGTAGAGGCGTCTATGGTGCTTAAACGAAACAGCCCGCAGTACTAGACAAATGCGTCGCACTCTGTTATTCGCCTTAGCTGCACCAGTGGCCGCGCAGTTCGGCTTCGTGTTTCCATCGGCATCGAAGTTGCCGACACTGTTCCCCACGATACCGAATCTAGCGTCGCCGTTTCCTACACTTGCTATACCTAGTATTCAGATACCTTCGACCATTCCCTCAATCGATGTAACATTCGACCCGCGTACAGCATACCCGAGTATCCCCAAGACAGAACTCCCCAGTATTCCTAAGACGGAATATCCGAGTATCCCGAGAACGGAGCTACCATCTGTACCGATTCTGCCGAGTATTCCAGTCACGGACTATCCCTCTATTCCAGCAGTTGTCACGGCATACCCCAGTATTCCAAAGGTGGAGTACCCCAGTATTCCCATTACAGGATACCCAACTATCCCGGTTATCCCATCCGATTTGGTAACAGAGCTTCCCTCTATACCATCTCAGTTACCCGCACCACCAACCACCGTTATACTACCTGAGACGGCATATCCTTCTGTCCCCACCGTGCTGCCAAACACAGCATTTCCTAGCATCCCTCCACGCCTGATTACGGAATTCCCCACATTACCATCGGAACTCCCACCACTCCCAACCGAGCTGCCTCCTCTCCCATCGGTATCGATTCCTATCAAAATCCCCTATTCTGCCACTCGCAGCCCGTCGCGAACACGCACCGGCACCAAATCCGTTAGTGTAAGCCCATCTTTCTCACGCACCATTACCGCTTCGCCATGCGTAACTCGTACGAGCACCAAGTCTATCACGCCAAGCCCATCCAACTCTCGCACAAACACGCCTTCCAGTACCGTTACTCGCTCCGTTACAAAGTCTATCACAGCGAGTCCTTCCGTGTCTAAATCCATCACGAAATCACCAACAGCAACGCGTTCTGTTACCAAATCTATCACGCCAAGCCCTTCCGTGTCTAAATCCATCACGAAATCACCAACAGTAACGCGTTCTGTTACCAAATCTATCACACCAAGTCCTTCCGTGTCTAAATCCATCACGAAATCACCAACAGTAACGCGTTCCGTTACTAAGACAGGTACGCCCAGCCCATCATTTTCCCGCACAATCACACCAACAAGAACTGCAACCAAGACAGGTGCAACTACGCGCACTCCCTCCAGGACTAGCATGCGCGGCTCAGTCTAAACCCCGCCCATGAAATCCCGCTAAGGGATGAATTCATCACTCTGGACAGAGCAGTACCGACCCAAGCATCTCGCAGAAGTCACCGGTCAGGATACACTCAAGCATTTTCTGCAGCGCCTCGTCGCCGGTGGCATCGCTGCATCACCCCATCTGATTCTCCATGGCCCGCCTGGAACTGGTAAAACAACACTGGCCCTTGCATTCGCTGCCGACATGTATCCAGATGTTCCCCGCCCTGCGGCCACGATGTATCTGAATGCCAGCGACGAGCGCACGATGGAAACCGTCCGCGACCGCATTCGCGAGTTTCTGCGCACCCACTGGATTGGTGTCAGTCGCAAAATCGTCATTTTCGATGAGGTCGAAACCATGACCGAGCCGGCACAGCTTACACTCCGTGCCCTGATGGATTCACCGGTCGCCGCGGGTGCACCGATGCCACTGTTTATCTTTCTGTGCAACACCCTCAGTCGCATCGTACCACTCGTGCGGTCACGTGCCCTGGCACTCTTCTGTGGGCATCTCACCAGCACGCAGATTCGCGGCCTCCTCTCCGATATTCAGACCAAGGAGGGGCGCGACACACCACTACCGACACCACTGGCCTGTCTGCTGAATCGCGGCGACATGCGTTCGTTTCTACAGCGGGCCCAACAGGGCGAGAACCCCAACACCTGGCTCCCCTGGTTTCAGCGCCTGCTGAATGCACCCATCGACCGGTCAAACGTGGTATGGGAGGACGGTCTACAACAGGTACCCGCCTGGATTCTGTTGCGCCATGTGTTGGTCTTCTGTTGTTCACTGGGCATCCCCGCCGCCGCCGGTGCAGCATGGGCACCATGGCTCGAGCTCGTTGTTCGCAGTCGGTCACATCCGAATATCGACGCAGTCATCGAAGGATGGAAGTCCGTAGCCGCCGCTCTGCGACCATAAAAAATGACGGGGTAGCCACCCACCTAAAGCCCACACCAAGACAACCATGCAGATGCAGGCCACTCCCCTTAATATCAGTACCATGACTATTTCTGGACATTTGGGTGCTATCCCGGATCTCAAGAAACTGTACACGAACTGCGCCTTCATTCCTTACTGGTGGGTCGGCGAAGGTGTCATCAAGATTCAGCTCAACGATGAACAGAAGGGCATCTGCACAGAGGACATTCTGCATCACACTTCCAAGCAGAAGAAGCGATTCTTCAATCAATCCACGTTGGTGTTTCGCCTACAGCGCGACACGAACCAGTGGAAAGAGGTTAACATCAAGCTCTTCAAGAACGGCGGGTTTCAAATGACCGGCATCTCCTCGACCGAGATGGCTCGTGCTGCACTGACACGTCTCATCGAGACGAACAAGGGGCGCGATATTTGGCCATCGGACCCGTACATCAAGGACTTTCATGTCTGCATGATGAATTCGGACTTCAGTATCAACAAGGCCATTCGCCGTGACCGCCTGTATCGCGTGCTTGTCGAAGAGTACGGCCTCACGTGCTCATATGAGCCCACGGTATATCAGGGCGTGAACACGAAGTTCTTCTGGAACAAACAGCGCCCTGCTGCTGCCCCTCCCGGTATCTGCGCATGCCCGAACCCGTGCGTGGGTGACGGCGGCGGTTTCGGTGTTGGTCAGTGTAAGAAAATCACCATTTCGCCTTTCCGCACGGGGCGCATCATTATTACGGGAGCAGAGTGCGAAGAGCAGTTGCACGATGCATATAACTTCATCAATTCGGTGTTCAAGCGATACGAGGACCAGGTGCTTCGTGATGAACTTGAAGCAGAGGTTACTCCGACCCCGAAGAAGAAGACGAACACCCCGACAACGAGCGAGGGGATTATCCGACAAAAGATGCGCGCCAGTCCGCGGAATGTGGTCCGCCTTGTTGCGGTCAACTCCGTATAAAACAACCCGGGCCGCATGACAGAATATGAGCTCCGCACCTGCTTCAGCCGCCGCTGCTTCCGCTGATTTCCCTAGTGAGAAGATTTTGATGCACGCTGCCAAGCTCGCCATTGAGCAGGACAAGCCCATTCTGCTCGACTATTTCAAGGATACTCGTGCAGGGTCCGCTTTTCTGGGTCAGGACAAGGAGACTGGCGAGCAGATTCTCGTGAAGAGTCCCGAGGAGTACACGAGCCCTGTGGGTAAGCTCCTTCGTGCCGGCGCGGACATGATTGCCATCACGGAGAACTCCATCTATATCATCAGCAGCGCCACCAAGAAGAAGGAGATTAGCTCTGCGGGTATGTAGTAAACTTGATGACCCGTGTGTTAGCAAATACCCACCGGTACGATGTCGCTACTAGGATGGCTTGGTAAAGAGACAGGTACCGTGAAACAACCTGTGAAGATGGACCCGCGGTCTCTGTCGCCGGTGTTCAAACGACAGACACAACCCGACCGTATAGTGCTAGGAGTTCTGGGAACTCGAAGCAATATGCGTTATGAAGATGTTGAAGCAGATATCCTGGGGCCCACAGCCGAGGCCTGGGGTATTCCCGATGAGCTGGTTATTCCGGCAGAGGGCGACATCTCCTTCATTCTGCAAACATGGGCCAAACAAAAGGATATTCCGGTGCGCCTCGTAGCCTGTAACTGGACGTCGCAGGGGAAACGGGCGGGTATTCTGCGCGACAACCAGATTCAGAGGGAGGCTACGCACATGCTGTTGCTACAGGGACCTCGTTCGAATGCACTGATGCAACTAGCTCAGCGCCTGGAGCGAAAGGGGAGACCGGTGGTCATTAGTGAGAGACCAGGGCAGCCTGTTAAATCTGTTAGCACCATGTAGAAGAATGGCCCGTCACGTGAAAAAGAGTCGTCGTACCCGCCGCCGTCACAGCCACAAGCGTCACAGCCACCGTCGTCGCAGACAGCAGGGCGGCAGCTGTGCAGCTATGCCCCAGATGAACCAGGCGTTCCCCTCCCAGCGCGGTGGCATGGCCCCGATTGCCCAGGGTGACTCCTATCTTTTGGATGCGCCCACCCGCGTCCAGGCAGAGGTTGGTCCCCTGGACAAGTCGTTTGCGGAGCTCCCTAGTGTAATTCCCAAGCAGGGCGGTGGTTACCGTAAGAGCCGTCGCCACCGTAAGGCCAAGAGCCATCGTAAGAGCCGCCGTCACCATAAGGGTCGCCGCACGTACCGCCGTCAGCAGGGCGGTATGATGGACTTCGATGCCGCGTACCGTTATACACCCCAGGGGTATGTCGGTGAGAACAATCAGATTCACACTGAGCAGAATGTGAACCCCATGTTCAAGATTGCTGGTGCTCAGGCTTAAAAACTACGTTTTAAGCGAATACCACACTCCGGTGTGGTTCAGGCTTAAACCCGCATAGGCGTAGCAGCTCCCTCCACAGCTGCCGGCTCAACCCAGTCCGGCCACACAGATTTCAGAGCACGTAGTTGTTCCTCCGACCACGTTCCCTGAACCGCCGACACACGACAGATGAGGCGCAAGTCTCCATGATTGCCCGTGCCACGAACTGGCATACCCCAGCCCGGAATGCGCAGCACCTCTCCATCACGAATGACACCATCCTTCCAAATAATATGCAGAGGGCGACCCGAAGGATGGTCCTCAATATGCCGTTCCCAACCCAACATTGCCTCAACCAGGTCGAGTGTTACCTCGATTGCCAGCTCTGGTCCACGTCGCAACCATTTCTCGGAATCCGTAGTCGCAGCACGAATGACAAGAATCACGTCTCCAGGGGCCTCATACATCGGTGACTCCGAGCACTGACCAGGAAATACCAGGCGGTCGCCCTCCTGCATTCCTGGCTCAACCCGCGCCTGCAGCGTCGATTCACGTTCCACCAAGCGCGACCCATTACAGGCATCGCATTTCGTTTTCGCAATCTGTCCCGTTTGCGAACAGGTATGACACGGCACATGTGTCATAGCAATCATGGGTCCCATCTGTTGGCCCTCCATACGCGAACCGCGACCATTACATGCCTTACACATCTCCACATCCTCACCACCCTTGCCATCACAGCGACTGCACATAACCTGACGCTTCATGTGGAACTCAAACGACTTGCCCTTGTACAAATCAGGCAGGCTGACGCCGATTTCGTGCATCTTGTTGGGGCCACGCGCGGCTTTGGGCTGTTGACCGCCACCACCTGGTCCGCCCCCGCCGAAAAACGGAAAGGGGAATCCGCCAGGCATCCCTGGCCCTCCGCCCGTAAACATGCGCAGAATCTCATTGATATCCGGCACATCCATACCACCAGGGCCAGACCCACCTTCACCAGGAATAGAGCCAGTGGCATCATAGACCGCGCGCTTCTGTGGGTCCATCAGCACTTCGTGGGCCTGCTGAATCGCCTGAAACTCTTCCTTGTCACCACCACGGTCAGGATGCTTGCTGAGCGCGAGCTTGCGGTACGCCTTCTTGATTTCATCAGGTGTTGCCTTCTTAGAGAGGCCGAGGCGCGCATACAAATCCGACTCGGGCATTGTTCTATAACGCATAGAACATATTTAGACCGCAACCTAAACATCCGCCGCCATCCAACGACTAATGGACGCCATCCTCGGGCAAGAAACCACCGTCACCTACCTCAAAGAGCATATCAAGGACCCGCCCCATATTCTGCTATGGGGCCCCACCGGCGTCGGCAAGACGATGCTCGCGAACGCCTGGATTACCACACAGCTGACCGCGCAGGGTGTCACGAGCCCCGTTCATCAGAATACAATGACGCTCCGCCTCTCTTCCGCTGATGACCGCGGTATCGCCGCTATTCGCCAGCGACTCACAGAGTTTGTTCGCCGTGTTCGCCCTGTACCGAATACCACTGCCTGGGTTCTCATCGACGACGCCGACAATCTTCCCGTGGTCACACAACAGGCCCTGCGCCGCATCCTTGAGCTCCATGCCCACCAGACCCGCTTCTGCTTTGTCGCACAGAGCCCCGAACACTTCATCGAGCCCATCCAGAGCCGCTGTGTGATGCTCCAGTGTGGACCAGTGAATCTCCACGAGCATGGTGCGGCGATTCTGGGTCGCGAGCTAACGAACATTCAGTTAGAGCCAGCTGCAATCGACACAATGGCATCTCTGTGTCAGGGCAACGCACGTCAGTTCACCATCATCTGTCATGCCATTCGTGCCTCGTACCCCTCAGGTGCAACAGTTACCGCGGCCGAAATCCAGCTACTCGTAAATGCGCCACCGGTGTCCATTCTTCTGCGCCTGCAGAATGCCATCATTGGCCGCGACCTTCCCACAATCACGGAGTCCGTGTTGGCGCTATGGTCAAAGGGCTACAGTTTCGAGGACTGTATCGCGATGCTTGAGATGGTCACGCGCGTTTACAATCCAGAGATGACGGATGGCCTTCAGTATGTCCTACAGTGCTGTGCAGAGGGGCACATCTATCAGATTCTGAACAAGATGACCACGCTGGACCTCATTGCGGTGCTGTCTGGTCGTGCATCATCAGAGTGTTTGGCAGAGGCGCAAATGTGAGCGGGTACCCAAGGCTGACTCCAGCCAGGTACGATGATACACAAACGGTGGTTCTATTTCATTCTCGGTATCCTCTGTGCGGTTACAGGCGGGCTTCTATTCGCGTTCGAGCAACCGATTGCTGGCACGTGCATAGTCCTGTTGACGGGTGTCACATGCATTGCATTCGTTGTATCTCCCAATGAAGATGCTCTACCAGAAAGACCGGCCTCTACCTTTATTGTAACGAACCCGCAAATGGCTCCCGAAATTATTATCCACCAACCTCAGCAACCATCTATAGAATATAGAATCTAGACATTAGGGAATATGTCGCAATTCATGGTAGTACCGCCGCTGGCAAAGGTTGCAGCGCTCTTTCTGAAGCTTACAGGGAAAGAACTGCATGTTGAGACAACATGGTCCTCGTGGCTCACGTATACTGCAGAGGATTTTGAATGGCTGCGCCCGTATATCAGGCATTGCCATCAAAAAATCTTTATCGAAACGATTAGCGGAGAACAGCCAAATCCTCTGGCTCTTCTCCGTCAACTTCTGCGACCTCATGGTATGCGTGTTGAGCAAAAACACAACACTTGGTCCATTACTGTTGGGTCGCCAATGCCGAAAGCCATCCGCGAAAAGGAGGGCATTCTTTTGGACTGGAGTCTTTAAGGCATCTTAGGACAGCCAATCACATACTGGTCCTGGCACTCCTGAAGCACCGGATTGCATGCACGCCCCTCTCCACGGCAGTCATCCGCCTTGTGACAGTCCTCAAACGCCTCGAACAGCGGTGCGCCAAACAGGACACGCCACAAGAAAGCACCCACTACGACAAACACCACTGCGTGAATCGCAGCGGCCATACGGCGACCACGGCCCAGTGTCACCAGGACACCAGGGCTCAGCACGAAAAAGAGGATCGCAATGAGGAGACCCTGCTTGTACATCTTTCTAAACTTCGCAGACAAAAGTAAATGGAGATACGCCGGTTACTTTTGTTTGTACTCGGTTGCATTGGTTCGAGGGCCGCTCTCACGTACCTCGCCTACATCGCATCGACCAGCACACTTCGCTACATGGGCATTGCGGCGGCACTTGTTGCCATCGGTTTTACCACTATCTATCTGTTTGGCCTTCGCCCCACTGGCCCGGAAGTGTTCGGTGAACGCATCTGGTGGAACGACCTGCGCCCCGTGCATGCAAGCTTGTATGCTCTATTTGCATACGCCGCGTTCACAGGTGAGCGCCGTGCGTGGGCCTTCCTTGCAACAGACACTGCAATCGGCCTAGGTGCATTCCTCCATCATCACTTTGTCTGATACTTCAGTACTCGGCTTACGCCTTGGCCCAAGTTGCCCACAAGAACGGTGAAGCCCGAATCTGCTCCTTTGACATGCGTGTAAACCACAGATGCGTCGGTGAACGGTCGAGCCCGTCACGCCCATCTGGCAGAGGAACCCAGAGCCCGCCCTCGGTGGAACCCGTAGGCCACTCTGTCTGCTCCAAGAGAGTGTCGAGCTCCAGGCGCCGCCCATATCGGTCACGACTGACTTCTGCTGCTCTGTCCACCTTCGTTACGCCGCTGCAATGACGGTCCCATGCGAACCGCTGAGAGCGACGGGCATCCGCAGAGGACCATGACTGGTCGCCCGCCTCAATGGTGGCACGCAAGTCACGCTCCAGGCCAGCCCACATGGGATGACCGGGCATAGCCGCCCATCCTGCAGACCGCCCCGCTGCTGGTGCACCCTCCTCAGCCGCAGACAGCCCCTCATCGGGGTCCGAACCGAACATCAGCACATCGGCACCGACAATGCGTGCCCGCACCTCTGCACCAGTTGCCAGCGGCAACACCGAACCATCGACCCAGAGCCCGCCGAATGTCTTCAGGAAGACCGCGCGACACCATGGCATCCAGACAGATGGAGGAGACCTGTCTGCCCCCTCGGGAATCGCAACGCCAGCGCCCTCGAGATGACGGAATGCGGCCAAACGGCCGATAACGGGCTCGAACTCGAACTCCGCTGACCATAAGCGCTCGGCCTTCTCTTTACACACCTGGAGGTACGGCTCATTCGGGTCACGCGTCGAGCGCGCAACCCAGTCCAGCCACTGACGTGCATTGACCTGACTGTCATCCACATACCACCAGAGTTTCGGACGTATACTACCGGCATTTGTAAGCCCGTTAATCTGATTGCGCACACCATAGATAGCCCCTATTACGAATACTGCAACTGCAATAAGCCATATCCATGCTGGAATCATTTGCCCCTACTCAGTGCCCGTCTTTTTGACAAACGGTCTTCGGCCAATATCTAAACCTTTTGTCGGATCCCGGTGTAGAATGTCGGACCCATGGGTTGATGAGTGGAACTCAATGACATACACAGAGAAGCTGAACTGGTGGTGGGCGGCCCGCCGCAACTATCAGAGCCAGGAGGATTTCGCGGCGGGGAAGCCGGCTGCAGAGGGTGTAAGCTGCAAGTACGGTATTCCTGGTTTCCTACCGGGTACCCGCACTCCCTATAACAAGCCCGCAACCCCTACCGAGGAGGTCAAGGCTACGGAGGACAGTAATTCTGTAGAGGAGAGCAAAGTCGTAGAGGAGACAAAGGTTACAGAGGATACAAAGCCTGCAGATGAGACAACTACCAAGGAGGAAACCGACTCTACCACAGCAACTGCCATAAGTACAGATGATGAGAAGAAGGCAGGTACAGTGAATCTCATCATTCCACCTGGAACTTCTACAATCAATGTCAACAAGAGTAATAAGAAGAAAAAGAACAAGAATAAGCATTAAACTACCCGTTCGTGACATACAGGCGCCCGCGCATCTGGTCAAACCAGCCTTGCAAGGACTCATCATTCTGTGCCATTCGCAACCGCCGGCGCTGCTCTCTCTCTTTGATAGCAGCCTCTGCAGCCTGGAATCGTGCCGCTTCCGTAGGGTCAACGTTTGACATCTCCTGTTCACGGATGCGCTGTGCATCCTTTATCGACCGTGCTGAACGCTCCGTCACGCGCACATCCGCCACATCCTGGAACATTGTGGCACCCGTTGTATATGCCTGTTTGAGGTCCGTGAACTGTGTATCTGACCCGAAGGCCGCTGTGAAATTGTCTGACATACTACCCAACTCAGTTCCACCTGGCGCCACCAGATACTCGGGTGCCACGTACTTCTGCACAGCAAACTCACCGCGTGAGACCTTTTCACGATATACACTCTCAAAGTTGTCGAGCCCCTTCTTGCCCTTCAGGCGGTCATCGATGTCACCATCCTTGGCTCCTAACCAATCGCCGTACCCCGTGTCACGTTCGGGGTCTGGTAGACGATTCTCCTCAAACAGCTTATTGAACATCGACATATCGAGCTTCTTCGCGGAGAGTGCCACCGGTGGCTTCTCAGGTAACTTCACCTCACCCTTCTGTCGGAATGCTGCGGCTGCCTCTGGTGTTACTGCAGCAGTGAATTTCTCCTCTGCATCTGCGACTACGAAACGAGGCGAGATGCGCTGCATGATTTTGACGACGTATAGATACGCCTTGCGCACGGCATCGAACTCCTCTTTGGAACCGCCCTTGTCAGGGTGAACGCGAATTGCCATGCGCTTGTAAGCTGCCTTCAGGCCATCTGGTGTAATATCGTCGGTCTCCGCAATGCCGAGCAGCTCAAGCGACTGTTCGAATGCATCCTTGGCTTTTGCCGCGGGGCTAACAATCATCTGACTAGAATATGATTGGCGTTGGTGCTGTTGCTGTGCAGGTGCATACAAGTTCGCCCAGCGGCCACCATTGTCATGCTGAATTGTATCGCGCTCAGCAACCTGAATTATGGGGATACCTGCAACTGGACGCACCCGACCCTGTGAGTCGTATGGGAACGGAACCATAGAACCACTCCGGTATGATGACAGCCAGTGCAGCAGAGTTCCGTATAGTCCATATTGGCGCGCGACTGCAACATGCTCCGGGGCTAATAATACTGTATCAAGAACACGTGCTCGGACATCATCGGATTGAATTCCGCAGATCTCTGACCATATACGTGAAGACGAGGCACCCATTGTCAGCCGCATCTATTTTCATTGGTATTTGACTACCGCATACGAGGCCCATACGCCAGCGACAGCATCGCCCCAGAGATAGCTGCCATAGCCAGAAGACCAAACAATGTCTTCGTCTCCATGCCAACATAACCATCCAACTCCATCTGTGTTGGCATCTGCAGAATGCCCTGTGCCCCATGATTTATGTCGCTATCACTTTCCGGCTGGGGAATATTAATACTAGGGTGCCATAGCATGCGCACCGCCCCTATCCGTGACATGAACGCCATGTATGCATCCATATGCAGCTCAATCGGATATGCCTTTTCAAGCATGCGCTGTGCACCCCTACGGTTTATCATGTAGGCATACGAGCCCATGAGCCCCAAACACTGCTGCCAATGTTCCTCACCAGGAATTGGCTTGCAACTGGAGCCATTCGAGAACTCCGTGCGCTGGAACTGGATGATATCCCAGTCTGCCGGTAGCTCCAACGCCTCTAGGCGCGCCTTCAAGTCCGCCGGAACAGGTGAGTCATCCTCAAAAATAATCATCGCTGGTGCCGAAGAGGCTAACAAACGCCGCCAGGCGTCATAATGCGACAAGCTGCAGCCAATCGCACCCGCGGCATCAATCTCATAATGCGAGCGCCGCACACCATAATAGATGTTGTGAGCCGTGAGCACCGATATATCGGGGTGTTGATGCGCCTTCATTTGGAAGCCCTTTGCATCCACGGCAGGCAGTTTCGTTACGGTAAGCCCTGCACCAGTAGCACGTGCCTCGAATGCAGCCCATCGTTCAGGTCGACGCTCCAGTGAAATGCAGACCATCGGTATGCCTTCAAGTCTCATAGCCCCTAAAATGTGTTCACAAACTTCGTGATGATAACCACGTTGATAAACATGGAGACCACGGCCTGTATCACCGTCAAGAATCGTGTACTCTGGCGTGTAAATGCAATGGACTGGTCTGGTGCTGACCCGATGTAGTCACACAAGCTTACATAGATGGACTCCAGGTATGCCTCCTTGGCCGATGTGGCACTGAACCCCTTGAAGTAGCGACCGGGATATGCACGATGCATCGCGAAAAACACAAAGGAGAATGCGCTGATGATGTAGATAATTAGATAAAACACGGACCATACGGGCAGCTTATAGTCGGGATAACCGGCAATATCGAGTGTCAGCTCGTACAGAATGCGACCCATGCCGATGAACCCCGTGATAGCACCGAGGACAGCAAGTGTTGTAAGGATGCGGCCGCGCACTTGTGTGAAAAGGAGAACGCCGGTGATAACCAAAATAGGCAGCGTGGCCGTGAGTGTATAGAACAGCAGTGAGCGGGTGGGCGTGACGGCGGCATCCAGCTTTTTCGATGCTACAGCATCTTGAATTGCAGAAGGGTTTCCAGCATCAGATGACATCTCCTTACTAGCCCATTAGAAATCCATGTCGGCAATACCAGAAGAGACCGCGGCCGCTGTGGCATCCTGCTTCCAGGAGTCAAAGGCCGATGCACCATAGAGCTGCCAGTCTCCAGAAGCGGACTTTCGGAAGAGGAGAGAAGGCAGTGACTTAATGGACTCCTTGAGCGGGTCATCGTCTTCGAGGTCATCGAAGTCCACAATGCTGAAGGTCGCGCCAACTGCTGCGCATGTGGCAACAACATCGGGCTTTAGTTCCTTACAGCGAGTACACCATGCAGCTGAAATGAGTTTGACTTCCATCGTACTGTGGGCCACGATTTGCGGGCATGCCCTCATTTTTGCGCCCATCCCCTCAACACCTCCTCAGGAATCACGGGAATAACCGGTTCGCACTCCCACATCTGTGAGCGCCCCACGTCATACAGGCTCCAGGTGTCAGGCCACCACCATCCATCCGTTTCGAGCGGTACACGCTTTGTTGCAGGCAGGAGACCACGTGCAGAATCTGCTGGGAGAACCGACAGAAGATGCAACCACGATGGGAGATTCGTCGTCCAACGGATTGGTGGTGCGGTCACAACAGGACCCGCCCTATTCTCAAGTAACGCTACGCAATCAGACCACAGTGGCGGCAGATGTTCATCGAACAGCCACCCCTGATCCACCACCCTACCTGAATAGTAATCCCATACCCATGCGACCCCCTCCAGATAGTTCGCGGCAGCCCCTGCATGCCATGACCGATGATAGACATCGGCCCAACCATCCATCAGCTTGTCTCCCTCCAGAATGCGAAGTACAGAGCCCCAACGCGCCGGTTGCATCTGCCATTCCTTTACAGCGGTGTCCGCTGGTTTCTCACCGATGCCCGCCGGCCGATGCTGCATCTTGCGCGCCTCATGACATGCGGCCAGCATATCACCAGCCTCCGTGTTGGCCCACCCCTTTAGAAGCGCTAACATACCGATTCGACTGAGCCGCCCATTTCCGTCAACAATCCTATGCCCAGCAGACCAGACAGTGGCCTTGAGTGCGCCAATCAGTTTTGGAATACCATCATCACGCACTGTGCGTGTCAGTGACCGTGGCAGGAAATCATTGCCCAGTAGCGACATGGCTGCCACGTAATCCCGAACCTCCTCTGCACCTCGAAGCCCGAGTGCAGCCGGCAGCGCAGATACATTCAGAGTACGCCATTCTCCTTCAACGGAACCCTTTGACTCGAACTCCTGTGCCTCGCGAAGCAGACGCACATCCGCATTCGTTTCGGCTCCCAGTAGCATGGCCAACAGAATCAAGTCGGCATCGAGGCCGTAAATCATGCAGGATGTGGGTCGCACACGACGCATAGCGGCCAGTAGCTTATGTTCGCCCTCACCCGGTTCCTCCGTTGTACTCACGGTCACTTGAATACCGGTCGTGGCTGCAAGGCGCTTGCCGGCATCGACCAATACGGGCCCCAACTTGGCCATGAATGCAGAGCCAGGTGTCAGTGCATTCTGGTCCCAGCCAGATGACCTCTCTGCGCATACCGCGGCCCCACCTGCTGTCGCACGAACCGCTGCTTCGGTTGCCGCGAACCACGGTCCCTTGAAACGACGAAGGCGCTGCTGACGACGCTTGGCGGCGCAGACGACACCGTCACAGCTGACATAGGCGCCGACGGTGGGCTTTGCAAGGATAACCAATTCGCCCATATAGTCGGCAATGGCCTTGCAGAAGTCGGCTTCCCATGCTGCCACTGAGGTCGCAGTGGAGGTCGGTGGCATGCGCCGCAGCACGTAGTACATTGCACAGTTGAAATCGAGACACAGCCATTCCGGTCGTGCTCCAACCCCTCGACTGATAAGAGTTGGCGTCCGTCGGCATAGTTGTCTGTAAAAACTTGGGATACCCATTTGCTGTAGTCGCTTACCTAAACACCCCCATATCACCTTTAGCCAGAATGGGTCTCTATGAAGGTGAACGCCCGTGTGGATGTATTGAGTCAACCACGACATTGACAACTCCGCCATCAACCATAGTGGTGAAGTATTGCAAACAGCATGCACCTGTCAAGCCTGCCGAACAAAACAACCTGACCAAGTAGGGAAATGGGTGCTATGAAGGATTACACGGAAGCGGCCATTATGTTCAATCTCCAGATTCTGCCCGAGTCACTCATTTGCGGAATCATTATACTGGCTATCGTCCTCGGCAACCCCGCGATAGCGGCCGTTGCTGCTGGTGCCGCTGGTACACAGCTCCTCACCGGTTCTGTCGGCCGTATCATTATGAACTTCATGCCCGATAGCGCCGTTGTCACATCCTCAAATGACATGTGTCACACCGGCTATGTCGGCAAATCGTGGGCTCGACTTCTTCGTGGAACAGCAGCACCCGAACTGCTGTGGCACCCCAAGGCACCATCCATCTATCTGGCCACACTCGGCTTCTTTGCGGGATACGGATGGGCGGTTCAACAGCTCTACAATGATGAAATCAACGCCGGTGTGCTCAAGAAGCCCATGCTAGCGACATTGGCCAGCTTATCAGCAATTGTCCTCCTTACCGGCATTGCATTCCGCATCATGTCAGGCTGCGATACGGTCATGGGTGCCATTGGAGGAGTTCTGCTAGGTATCGCTATTGGCTATTTTGGCGGTATTGCCCTCGGTTATGCAACAGGGCGCAAGGCCACGAATGTCTGGGGTATTCCCATGTTGAGTGATCGTGTGAATAGCGGGGGTGCACTCTATGTCTGTCCTCCCACCTTGTAAAGGTGGGCAGAACCTCTCAGCTGAGAGGGCCCACAGCATAAAACAGCCAGCCAGAGTAAGGATGCCGTCTATTACAGAGGTGCTCAGTGGTGTACTCCGTTATTTTCCCAACACGATGACGATGACGCTGCTCGTTGCGGGCATCATGCTCGGCAAAATCTCCTGGCTGCTCGTGGGTATCGGCGGTCTCGTTCTGTCCATTATCATCCTCGTACTCCAAGGTTTATTCCAACGCGGCGGTGCTATGTTCGGTCAGATACCCGGCGCAGCGATACTAGAAGCGTGCTCTCTGTTGCCAATTGCCACCGGCAACTACTCACCCGTACCGAGCATGTGGGTATCCCTGACAGTATACTATAGCATCTACATCCTCATGAATGCCATAAATATCTATACTACTACGCCCAACAAAATGAAGAACGAGGCCATCCCTGTCCAGCAGCGCAAGGGTCTCGGTGTCATCAGCATCCTGGCATCCCTGATTCTCCTTATGTTCATGTTGGTTCCTCGCTGGAAGACTACATGCGAGACGAAGACCGGTCTCCTGACAGGTCTTCTACTTGGAACCGGTGCCGCTGTTGCATACTGGTACATACTAGATGCCTGCGGTGCGGACCTGTACCCAGATATCCACGGTGTCATGTTGGGCCTCCGTCCTGATTTCTTGAAAACGCATCCCGTGGCTTGTACTGCCCCGTAAAAACTTGACCGTTGGCCTGCCCCTGCACAGCGACCTGTAGATACTATGACATCTCTTGACCAACAGCTAGTAACATTCCGCATTCCACGCGGCTTATGGCGCGATCTGGAAGAAACTGTGATCCAGCAAGACCGACAGTTTCTGTCAGAAGTGGCGCGCCAGCTCGGCCTGCCTGTACAAGAAGTGCTCCGTCGATGCCTCGGCACCGGTGCACCGCAGCCCGTTCCGGTTCTCTGGATGCCGGTCAAAGGGCCGGCCCCATGTGCCTGCCCCTGGTGGGAGCGTCACGGTGATGGGCTCTGGCGACGGTGCCCGCGCCTTCGACTGTCGTCGACACTACCCTGTCAGGTCCACGAGCGCTGCACTCCGTGCCCACTCACGCGCCTGGATTCGGACCCGCATATCCAGGAACTACCGTTCCTGCAACCAATCAAACATAGAGACCGCCTGTACTGGTATGACCCCACAGGAGAACGGCCTCTTTATCGCGAAGATGGCACGGTTGAAACCGAGGGTCGGATTCGGTTTGCCACAAATCCTGAAGGGCAGCGGGTGCCGATTTGGCAGCCCCTGTGAGCAGGACTCACGTTTTTTGTTTGCGCGTAGTCCTTTTCTTTGCTTTCATTGTCTTTCGCGGGCTACCGTTGTACGCTGCCGCTAACGCAGCATCATGCTCGTTCAGAATAATAGACATCCTTTCCTTATCGCGTGCAAGTTCACTCGTGGATGCATTTACAATAGACTTCTCAAAATCAATGATGGTTGCCCGTTTACCATCACATGAGATGAGGATATTTTTCAGTTCCAAATCATTATGCGCAATTTTATGCGCGTGAAGCCAGCGCAGCTGTCGGTGCAGTTGCATCCCAATATCTTTATAGTGTTTACAAGGCAGTGAATTCCATGGGCAACTGGACATTTCCGATGTCACAATGACATAGAAATGTTCGTCTCCATCGGTAGCATCAAACGCATTTAGCAACCGGATACCCCACCAGGAAGGCAGTGACTTGTAGATGCGCGATTCATTTTCAAATGCAGACTTTGGGTCGACCATGTCAGTGAACCCGCGCACCTTCGAGTAGTCAAAGATGAATTTGGCAATGTACGATTTGCTACCCTTACGCAAACGCAGTACATTCGAATGCTTTGTAAACTCAACCGGCTCAATTGTATATCCGGATGATGCATAGCGTTTCTCCAGAATGCGTTGTTGTGCTTCTCGCATCTCTATATAGGTCCGCTACTTAAGAAAAAAGCATGAACAAGACAAGTAATGGACGAAGACAGTAACCATAGCTCTCAGGAACAACAGGATCCCGACTTCTCAGATATCATTATCGATATGAACCAACAAATACCAGCCGGACTCGCCGCACTACTAACATCGGTCCTCGATTCCCCTACATCACTGGCGCCGTCACCGACACCATCCCCAGAGATATCGGCATGGCGCTTTCATTCAGGGCGCGGCCCAAATAACCGTAGAACAGCTGCCCGTGTACCACTTGCACGCCAACGCCGGCACCAAACCGCACAAACCCCAGACACACCACCAACCGAGCCCTTGGCCCCTTTCCTATGGGCCGACCGTATTCTGAGCCCTCCAGCACAAGGCTACATCCGCCCGCTCTCCGACCCCGAAACAGCACCCACGACCATGCTCAGGCTCTGGTGGTCCCGTGACCGCACCCTCACACAGTGGTCCGAAGAAATCAACCGTATCACCGAAGCACGCCCTACGAGTGGCATTGTCCAAGCCGGATATCCCGCCGATTATGAGGAGCAGTGTTGGACCCTGCTAAATCGCATTCAGCGCGAGCGTTGGCTGGCTCGCAAAGTCGTCGCCAAACTCCGTCATCGTATCTGGATGAAGCGCACGCAGTGCAACGTCGACCTCATCGACATGGAGCCCGTACAAGACCGAGATGCCATACATCTCACGGACATTAATCATAAGATGGTGTATCGCTTCCACCGCCGCGACCTGTTTAACAATCTGATGTCAAATATTACATCAGCCGATGAGATGTTGCCCAATCCCCGCCCACCCACAAATCCGTATACCAATGCGCCTCTAACACTCCTACAGACCATTGCTGTTTGTCAGGCACTCATTCAGGACTATGCCAATCGTGGACGATGCCCACCCGTCCTCTTCGCCGCATTTTGTGCGGCAGGCTACAACCTCGATGTGTTTGTCCGGAAGAACTCGTCACTTCTCGCACAGTACGCAATTCAGACATACTTTAAGGATATTACACCGCATAACCTCGATGCTGTCACGGATACGGTACTTCAGTTGCTGACAGAGGCCGGCATCAACTACTCTCCCATTTCAGTACGTCGTTGGATTCGACAGACACCAGTGACGCCGCTGCATCGAGAGTGGCTGGAGATGGCCCGCGATTACACACTGTACATGAATCTCCACATTCAGACCCGCGATACATGGTTCTCCGATACCTACATTCACAACGATGTTCGTCGCCTGTATGGTCGCACTCCCTTGCCAGAGGGCACTTCGTCGCGGATTCGCACTCTGCGCACCATCTTCCACGACACACCTGGGCCCGGTCTGCTACCATTATCCGTACAGACACTGTTGGGTGCACCTCCTAATCTGAATGAGATGACGGATGCAATGACGCTACTTCGACTGGCCATGCTTGGTCCAGACTACGTTCCGCAAAACAGGACTACGAATCAGGATAATGGAAGAGGACCGTCCCCTTGAGGAGGATGCCGATGAAATCATACCCGGCGTATGGATTGGCGGTGCAGAGGTTGCGGCCAACGGTACCTGGCTGCGTCGTAAAGGGATTCGTACCGTGTTCAATTGTACAAAGACGTTGCCGTTTCACCCTAGTGTTCCGAATCAATATCGTATTCCCGTTGATGATAATCTGCAACCCCGCGAAATCAAAAATATGGAGGAGTGGGCACCCGAAATCGCCTTCAAGATTCTCCGCGAGTTCAACCAGGGTCACCCCATGCTCATTCACTGTCACGCCGGTATGCAGCGTTCCACCACATCGTGTGCATTTTTCCTAATGGTGTTGACGGGTCGCCCCCTTATCCAGGTCATGTATCTCATTCAGAGCAAGCGGAAAGTGGCGTTCAGACCCAGTGCAAACTTTGCTCAGGCTCTTCGTGCGTTTGAGGAGCAGGTGCGTCGTCAGATTCTGCCAGTGGTCGCGCCCCAGATGGCTCTCTAGGTACCGCGCCGAACTCTGGACCAGCCGCGGCTACAAGGGCCGGGTCCCGTACATCCCCACAGTCACCATCGCGACCATCTGTCGAGATTTCCACAAAGAGCTCTCGACAGTAGCCGGTACCCTGTTCACCAGGATAGCCCCGTGGATTCACGCAGCCCATGACATTCGCCGCATTCCGATACGTCATTCCGGTATGTGTGTGACCCGCAATCCATACACGCACCGGTGGGCGCATCAGGTCATCGCAGTGCGAGGAGAAGGCAGGATTCAGAGGATGGTCCGCCCAGCGCTCAGAGTTCATGCGCGTCGATGGCAGATGATGGGTGATAACGACTGTTGGTAGCCCCATATCTGCCGAAGAGCTGATTTCGTGAGCGAGCCATGAACGGTCAGTTCGATGCCATGCGGTGGTAATCGCTGGTGTAATCGGCGCCTTGCCATCTTCTGTGATAACATGGTAGTCGTTCATGTGCCGCCCCGCCAGCTCTGCATGAAACGGGTCCGACAGGTCCGTCCAGAGCGTGCACCCGAGGAAGGATACACCATTGTACTCCACACGGTCGCGGTTCATGAAGGTGATGTTGGGAAATGCTTCTGCAACCTTGGCACACATGTCACGACGCATGTCAACCGTGTGTGGAGGGGAATAGGCCCATTTCTTCGCGATGGATTTATTATAGAACTCGTGATTGCCGGCAACAACAAACACGCGCTCCCAATTACTACTGCAGTATGCCATGAAATTGCGGTACTCTGGTAGGTCAGGGCGACCGATGTCACCGGCGAGAGCCAGGACAGGTGCCACGGGCTTGAGGATGGCCTGGAAAGGCCCGCCGCCGAGCTCCAGATGGAGATCAGAGGCATATTGGACACGGAGAGCAGCAGAACGAAGTCGGTTCATCGTAGCTCGGATAGTTGCTTGCAACTAACACCCCATCACTTTTTGCTGCTGCCCAAGACATGCCCCTTTCCTGAGAAGGGCACGAACCCCTTTTTCGCCTGCATAGGAGATGGGAGACCGAACGGGAGTTCCTCTTCCTTTGGAGAGTCAGAAGAACAAGGGGAACCAGAAGACATAGAAAAGGGTGGAGACACATGTGGAATAGGTGTTGGTGCCCGTGCAGCATCGAGCGCCGGTACGAACTCCAGGCTGACATCCGTATCCAGGATGATACCGCCGACCACTGGGCCAGTAGCACCGCGCATCTCAATCACATCAAATGTGCCGCATGCAAGGGGCAGTTCCTGTCCCGTTGTGAGTACGGCCCAGCCAGGTGCATCACTGGCACCCGATAGTTCCTCAGAGAGAACAACCACAGGGTCCGACATGCCAAGCACATCAGCTTCCTTCCGAGCGCGAAGCACCAGGTGAGTAACATTGTCCAGATGCGGGGCGCTGTTCAGCGACACCCACTCATTGTCACCCTCGAGTTGTTTGAGCATCCATGTGGGCAGACGGCAAGAATCCGCAGGAAGGTGGTCATCTGGCGTCGCAGGGCGCAGGCGCGCATACAGGCGCTCACCAACTTCCACAAACATGGAACCACCGACAACATCGAACTGTGTCCAGACTTCGGCAGGCACCATCACCTGGTCGGAGTTCCGGAACACGCAGTCATCTTCATATGCCAGAGGTTGTAGGTAGGTAGACGTCATCGTATAGGCCAACTGGCCGCTGCTGTCGCAACCCCATCAAGTTTTGCAAAAGCATACACCATTACAGATGCAGAAGAGTAGCCTGTACTATACGCGCACAGGAGATATTGAGCCACTAAATCGCCTGTCGCACGGTCGCCCTTTTTCCGCAAGAGCACAAACATTCGCGAAATAACAATCGCGCAACTGTTGCGTCGGCACCCACACCCAAATATCGTAACATTCTACACCATTAGCCCGAAACACCGGTTTATTGATATGGAAATGTTGGACACAACCGCTAAGATACCCAAGCGCAAACTAATGGACACTCTCAGTACCGTAAAACAGCATATGCAATCGCTCGGTATCATATACATTGACTGGAAGACGGACCAGGTAGGACTTGCCGCAGACGGCACAATCAAGCTCTTTGATTTTGATATGTCGGCTCTCATTGATACTAAAACACGCGCCTGGATATATCCTCCAAGCCCCCTTGCCTGGTCATATCGCCAGGCAGCAGCACGCAACCTCAAAGACCCCCTGGAGATTGATGATTATGCGTTTACCCTCATCTATCCGCCGAAAGGCTTTGTAGAGAAGTAGCGGGCTAAGGGCGTCACCCAACAAGGGCAACAAGGATGCAACGTCAAGATGATATGGCGGTCATGTTTGACCAACTCACAGAACTAACACAACTGCAGCGCGACACAATCAAGGCGCGCTACCGGTTTCTGATGCGCGAATACAGATACAGAAGCCGACTCTATAGTTTCCTGTTCTATCTCCTGCGCATATGTATGACCGTTGGCAGCTTGGTTGTCCCCGCACTACTCAGTCTCAAAGGCAACAACAGCGACAGTGATGCAGCTCTCTATTGGCTGACATGGGCCATCTCCCTTGCGGTAACGACTTCCAATGGTCTTCTGACACTATTCAAGCTCGACAAGCGATTCTTCATGATTCACGCAGTGGCTGAGCGTCTGCGTTCCGAAACGTGGCAATACTTGACACTCGGTGGTCGCTACTCTGGGCACCACGGTGGGCACCGGCCCACGCACACAAACCAGTATGTCTATTTCGTGTCACGCCTTGAGAAAATCCGTATGAAACATGTCGATGATGAATATGTCCGACCGGCAGGTGAGAGTGGGCGCGAACATGGGGTTCAGACAAACGGTGTTGCTGCAACACAGGAAGAAAATCCCGTGCGTGACACGATTGGTGGTACGAATGTCCCAACACCACCTGACCAGACCACATTGTCGCCATCACCACCAACAAATCGTCGCAGAGAATCCACCTCTACAGTAGGGGATGACGCAAACGCGGAAACAATTGACGTGCAGGTGCACGACGAAGGGCGGGCTTCCTTGCCAGCAGCCAGTGCGTCAAGGTAGTGTATTCTGCCATCTGCATCAGCGCTGCCATGGTTCGCCCATGACCGGCGCAGAGCCCGCATATCAACCAGAACGCTACAATGGGTCAAAAATCGTACAGGAGACACACAACTGTTGGTCATATGCATCGAACGTGCTGGATCCTGCACAGCTCACACAATGTGACGGTAAGGGCCCGAGCTGCCAACTTCTATATCATCAACCAGGTGGCACGAAGGGTCGCAGTAAGGAGCTTCGCTATGAGGATGCCCGCAGTTGCAAGACAGTATCTGCGCTCATGCGTGAGGATATTCCGGACCTGAAGCCAACCAACTTCACACGCAGATGCCCACGGGGTTCGAGCAAAATCGCCATGGTCGTGCACCCAGGAGAGGACTATCATTTCTATCGTCAGGACAATGATGGCTGGTGGTCGCACAAGGACGGTGCCAACAAGGTCAAACGCCACGATGCCGAGGACCAGCCCATTTGGAATCCGAAAACAGCCGCGCGGGATTATCGTCCCCGTGGCTCATTCCTGAATTATACAGACTTCTGTGGGTTCTATTGTATGCCCCGTGACCATGAGATTCGGCTTGCACGAGGAGGTTACCGTCGTCGTTCTAAACATCGGCATACAAGAAAGAGAAGATGAATACCGCGGTTTCCAATGCAATTGCAATGCTAGAAAGAAACACAACAACAACACCCATATATTGCATTTATACATTGAGCCGTTGTATATCGATTGTCGTGCGTCGTGCATACAGAGGTGCACCCGTCATCTGGTTCGAGTGGGACAAAACCGACCCCAGTGCGACGTATGCATTTGAGAACTTCACGCGCGGATATTCGCCCTTACAGCCGCATTCATCTGGGCCGCTTTCTGGTCGTATTGTGCTAAGCGATTATTAGGGTCCAGAAGGCTCAGGGCCTTCTTCGCACTAAGGCGTGTACGGGGATTGAAATCCGTGAGCCCCGCGAGTGCACGACGGATAGTGTCCCGGCGACCCCATACCTCTGTCTGCTGGAGCCCCGACCACTTCAGCATGTCATCCCATAGCAGCCACATACAGAGGCCCACGCGCCAACAGTCGATTTTGGAACCGTATGCGCGCACAAACGCGGCACCGTCCCGCATCATGACCGCCTTCGATGTGCGCATCAGCTGGTCCAATGCGCTTTCCATGGGAGCCCGTCCAGGAAACTGGCGCTCCATGACACCGTACTCCGGATTGAGCTCTTTGAGCTGTGCGATACCATCGGCCTGTCGCACACCGTTAATCCACATGCGCCACGCATGAATCTCGGGCGCCTGCATGAAATACTTGGGGCGAAACTGTGTGCTCATGTTCGCATCGGACCATTCCTTCACCTCTGCGATACGGAAAGAGAGCCCGAAGTCAATGAGTCGCGGTACACCCCGTTCATCCACCAGGATATTCCCCATATGGATATCGTTGTGGACGATATCCGCCGATTGCAGAATTATAACTGCTTCGAGAAGATGCATGAACATCTGCTCATAGTGGCGTGCTAGTCGCGGCAAATCCCGTGCCCACTTGAGGATATCTGCCCCCGCGGATGGCATCGCAAGCAGCGACAGCTGTGAAGTATCCTTCAGGATGTGACACTTCGATGCATCGGGGTCCTGAACTGGTGTGGCCGGCTTACATGTGTCGACCGCCGCCGCGAAATACTGACGTGCCATCGGTAGGCCCATTATTATGCGACCGAGCCCCAGCTCCTCTTTGATGTCCTCTGTCGTCAGCTTGCCTACCGCTGGCAGACCGCCGACGGTCTTGAATACAGAACCGCCTGCACATCGTGGTGCGGGTTCAAATGTGCAGCCATAGACACCGGTTCCTAACAAGCGCCCACCGTGTTGCATTCCCTAGTCAGGGTCGCTAATTCGCGCCTGTCCGGCAAACGGCAAAAGGCAGATCGAATAATCATGGTCGCAGGTAGGGGATAATGCATTGGTCAGCATTGTTAGTCATTGCACTGTTAGTTGGTGTCGTGGCTTCTAGCATTGGCGGGCCGGCTATCGAGGGATTCACAGCACCGCGACGTACAGATATCGGTCTCTCGAGTGATGGCTGGGTCGAGGAAGGCGGCTGGACACGGGACGGGCGCTACAAGGAGCAGTTCGTGGATATACAGGGCCTTGGCCCCACGGACTTCTGTCGCGCAGTATCCAAGAAGGGGGACCCAGGGTCTCTGCAAATCGCTTGTGCACTCGGGCGACGCGATGGCATGGATACGATGGAGTATCGGTCGCGCACTGTTAAGGAAGGGCTCCGCATGAGCCGCGATGATTATTGGAAAGCAAATGGCGACGGGAACCGGATGGACTACTGTCGGATTCTGAAGGATGAGGGCACAGGGCACTGGTATTCCTCGTGCCTGGAGGGGGGTCGCACTGGTTTCAAGAAACAGGAATCGCGCGACACGAACCCGCCACCTGCTATCAAGGAACTTCTGGATGCATATCATGGCATCATGACATGGTGGCGTTTTTCAGATGACCGTGAGGACTATGCACAGAACGCGTCTTTTGAGGTGCATGGTACACCGACGTTTCCGGAGTTACTGAACCCTACTGTGAGTCGTGGTCTGCAACTGAATCGCTGGCCCATTGCAGCACAAGAGGCGGGAGAACCTCCGAACCACACTGAGCCACGGGACTACCTCCGCTTTGGTGAGCAAAAGACACTCACGCTCGAGCAGGCCATTCAGCCTCGACAGATGCGCGCGATTGCATTCTGGGTGTACTGGGACTCCTTTGAGAAAGGTGCCACGGTGTTTGAGGCATCGAATGGTCGCAAGAAAGACCGCATCTGGTTGGGCATTCAAGGACCAAGTCGCGATGGCCCAACGCCCACACAGCGTATTGCTGCACCGGCCTCCGAGATACCACCGGCAACCCTTCAGGCGATTGGACAGATGACAGAGCCGGCGCGCCCTCTGCAACAGTTGCATCCCAATCAGCGTCTGCCGGTGAATCAGCACAGCAAGACAGCGACCTACGTGTTCGAAATTTGGGACGAAGAGCAGCGCATCATGCGCCTCGAGTCGCCGATGGGCGCCGCAAAGGTCGGTCAATGGCAGCACGTCGTGGTCACAACCACGGATGATACCGCGTGGTGGCCGGAATGGCAACTCTGGATTGACGGCGACCTTGTCGCCAGTCGTACAGATGGACGCCTGTCACCAGCACTCGAACTCACCCAGAATTTCATTGGGCGTGGCCTGCGTGGCTGCCTCCAGGACTTCCGCATCTATAAAACGCACATGAGCCCCGCGAAAGTGAAGTCGGCTATGTCCTTCTTGAAGGATAAGTTGCACCCCCTACCGTAAAACTTGACGTACCTGTGACCACGCCATGTAGCCAAGTACGATGGCTCTACGCAGACTACAACGTGAATACGCAGAACTTCAGAAGGACCCTCCCGTGGGCTGTACCGCTGGCCCCGTGAGTGACACGGATTTCTTCACCTGGAAGGCAATGATATTCGGCCCCGCGGACTCACCATATCAGGGTGGTGTCTTCCATCTGAACATCTGTTTCCCGTCGGAGTACCCCTTCAAGCCTCCGATTATCACATTCCGCACGAAAATCTACCATCCGAATATCAACGCAGCGGGCGGCATCTGCCTTGATATTCTGAAAGGACAATGGAGCCCTGCGCTCAGCATCTCGAAGGTGCTCCTGAGTATCCTGTCACTGTTGACGGATGCAAATCCGAACGACCCGCTCGTACCAGAGGCCGCAAATCTCTATAAGCAGAACCGCGCCGCATACGATGCGAAGGCAAAGGAGTGGACGCAACTGTATGCTACACAGTAATCTCAGCTATCAAAGTAGGGATGAGCGGCTATGCAAATACTACACCAAAGCCGTATGGTAACTTATCATCGCCATACATTAAAGCAGATAAAGGTGGTGATCTGTATCAATTATATACGAAGCTCTATTTTGGCCCTATAGTGTTTCTATCACCTACAAAGGTACGCATATATGTGCGGTGTCAGAATACTAAAACAAGTATTATTGTATATTACTCAGAATTATATGTTAATTTAATATTAAATACTGTTTCTGGTAATATAATAACAAATAATCACGATAAGTACACTTCGAATGATGATTATGACACAACATTTTCAGGTGAATTCGAAACAACTGAACCAATCAAATCAATTACATGTAATTATGTTCGCGGGTATATTGATGCGACAAGTGCATCATCAAGCCCTGCAATTTCAGGAACCTTTGAATCGACAATACCGGTTATTACACCAACACAGCCATATATTGTCACTGCGAGTTATAAAATGACACATATTTTGCTGCCCCAGAACCCTGTAACAGGTCAGTGGTATCGCATAAAAAGTGGTATTAATGCACGGGTCCATATTCATACACTTGGGGTTCCAGTAGATAATGCGGGGCTTACCGCAACATCATACATCTGTAATCAGCAATATAAGTCAATGCAAAATGCGTCTAATATTACTACACCGTATACCGCCTATGGATTTACGATGGAGGAGCAAGATTCATGTATGGTGATTTTTAATGGCAGTGTTTGGGTTTTGCAGGAGTATCGTAATGGAGGGTTGAATGGTGTTTTTACATCGGTAATTATTCCAATGTTATTAGACCAATACTTATCATGGTCAACATTAAGCCCTTCTTCCGTCGGTATTACACCATTACCATCATCTGATGTCGTTATTACAGACTTATATACAGGTAATAAGATATTTCAGTTACCAAATCCCGCTACATATATTGGAATAAAATATATTCTTGCAAAGACATTGACTAATAATACAACATATACATTATCTGTCATGGCACCTGTTGACGGAGGCGGAAATTATTTACTGGAAGATGGTAATGAAGTTAATTCATTCTTTGATATATTTAATCCAGCCCCTATTGGACAAAAGAAAGGCAATCTTCTTACCTGTAAACTTGTATATGGAAATCAGATATGTCTGACACTTCTCTCTGATGGTACTAAGTGGTGGATAATGAATACATATCTTGGACAGTACACGGCAACTACGAATAATACACCTGCAAATAAAATTGCAAGTACATCTACTCTTTCATGCATTACGAACCCATACTATACTGCTATAACTCTTCCTGCATTGGCAGGTATTTCTAGCAAAGCAACGCCGCAATATAGTAAGCTTCTGCGCACACCAAATAATTTAGGGATCGTTGCATCCTCAACCACAGGTTCATCTATAGCAGGTACAACCGATATAGATATTGTGTTTAACACAGCGTATAAAGATAATACTGCCTTGTCGTTTATTGCATATCAGAATCCATCATCAGGTATAACGGAATACTATATGACTGGTTCTTTCATTGGGTATTAGACAATTTGAACACCGAGCACAAGTGACCCATTAAGTGAAAATGTTCCATTAACGGTAATATTTTGGGCAGAAATATTTTGAAATGAGCCCGTGTTACCATAGACTCCTGCCGCCTGTACGGAACCGTAGAAGTACTTGTCACCGACTGCACCTGATAAGCCTGCTGGACCGGTGGTTCCAGTCTTTAGTGGTGTCGACTCAATGATTTTCCTAATATTTCCATCTGTACCTATAGTCTGTGTATATAAACAGAACTGTCCAGCATCATTTATTGTAGTATAACCTGTTGAAGAAGCGCCGACACATGTGAATGTGGCATATTGTTCAGGAATGTTGCTTTGAACTGTTTTCAATTGAAGTTCTGCAGAATTCGAACTATTATCTGTATTACCATTTGTTATCCGACATCCTCCATTTATAACAAGTGTTCCAGTTGCACCTATTGGGTATGGAGAAATTTTGGGTGTATTCATACCGTTGCCCCCAAGTATATTTGTCCCTGTAATATCGCCAGTCGTTGAAAAGGAACCTGCCTCTGCTCCACCAGTGACATTCAGAGTACCTCCTTGAACAAGCCCAGTAGTCGAAAAGGAACCCGCGGTTGCTCCACCAGTAACATTCAGAGTACCCCCCTGAACGAGCCCAGTGGTCGAAAAGGAACCCGCAGTTGCTCCACCGGTGACATTCAGAGTACCTCCCTGGACGAGTCCAGTGGTCGAAAAGGAACCCGCAGTTGCTCCACCGGTGACGTTCAGTGAACCACCCACCTGCAGAGACTGATTGATATATTTGTCACCAATAGCACCAACGATGCCGGCTGGACCCGTAATACCAGCAATAAGCGGAGTCGACTCAACTTCAACGCGTGTTGTACCGGTTGGTTTGGGATATACTGACATATAGACACGTTCATTATACTGCCCATCGTATATCCAATCAACGGCTCCTGTTCCACCTAAATCACTCTGTAACCGAACTGTTCCTGGGATTATAGTACCAGCATTTTTTGCAGATATAGTACCAACAGCATCCAGAGAAGCGCATTTAATAATTCCTCTTGCTTCTATTGATATATCACCAGTGCCCATTGCAACACATGTATACCCATCATTATTATCAATAACACTTATACTAGAACAGTTAACGCCACCTTCTACATGAGCATTCCCAACAACATAGAGCTCTTGCGATTGAGCCGCAACTGCTGCAGCGCTTTCATCGCCCGCGCGAATCTTTTTACCTGCTATGAAATCACCGGTAATTGAGGATGTATGATTTACATCATTAATCTCCGTAATAATATGAAGCTTATTCACGGTCAAATCATCGAACGACCCCGTTGTACCGACCAACTGACCCACCGTCAGATGATTCACGGAACCTGTGCCACCCGTGAATCCATTCACAACGAGTGAATTAATCGTTGCCGTACCAGTAACATCAAGTGTTGAGGCATCCACCTCTTGGACAGTAACAGTTCTAAATTCCACGTCATCAATGAGAAGTGTATCAATGGTTGCAACTCCACGTACGTTCAACGTTTGCACATTTGCCGTATCCGTTGGTTCCACCACACCATCACTTCCAACTGCTAACACGCCTGCGCTACTGCCAGAGCCATAACGCAAACGGTCCAGCGTTATACTAGAATGACCCCGTGACGACCGGAGGGATGACATAACTCTACTTGTGATATATTATTTGGTTTACAGGTAATATATTGTAAATGCATCCACCTTGCAGTTATTAATTGCTGTAGATGGGTAGCCGCAGAACCAGCAGAATTGCAGCACTTTTGTTTTATCAATCACACCAGAGCCAGCTGAACCTCCAATACCAAACATATCCTTGAGTAGAACCTGATCAGATATAACCTCAGGTGCATTTGGAACAAGAGATGGTCCAGGGCTGGGTTTTTGATCTGGTGAACCTACCCAATTGAATATGCTGCTTGGGTCAATTGATACGGTAATTCTGTTTTGGAATGCATAAAAGATCTCAGTCTCGGTTGCAGAGCTCTGTGTCAAATTAAGCACAAGACGTGCATCCGAATCGTAAGACGATGGCTGACTATATTGGCACCAGAAGTTCATGCTTACATACTTGATTTGGCTGACATTCGTAAGAGCCGCAGGCCAGAAGCCAGGCGTAACCTTCAACACGGGTATATAGACATTGTTTACAGGGGCTCCAGTATAAGGTGTCGCAGTAACATACTGCGCATATGCTGGATCGAATACGTTGAGTGCAATCGGGTTGAGCGGTGCAGTTGGAACATTGAGTGCTGGGCCGACGGGCCCTTCATCGTAATTGTTTGCGTATGAGGCACTAATAGAATAAGTAGTATTAGGAGTTAGCCCTGTAAATGTATATTGCCATGGTGTAGTGATACCAATGGCCAATACAGGCTTACCATTCAAATAGAGAATTGCAGCCTGCCCAGAGCTGCCTGGTGCAACGGATACTGTTATACTTGTTGGTGTAGCTGCACCGACCAGTGTAGGTGCTGCAGGTGCAGATGGAATTGCTGGTTGCACAATTGGATTTACAAGGGCCGTACCCGATATTGCAGTGGAATAAGGCTCATATGCATTATAACCATCGAACCCAATATGCGACGAAAAACGGTAACCAGAGCCAGGGCTACCCCCATCCTTCCATAAGAACTTATAACCAGCAGATGGTGTAAGGGTAACTGTGCCACCAGAAACAGACGCCGACAATGGCATACCGTTCGATGTAAACACGCTATCAAGGGCCAGGACAATTGAATCAAGCGCCAGGCCTGGAGTTATATTTACACCAAATGGAATAGTTACACTGTTTACCATTGTCGGATCACTGGTGGGATATGTTGCAAATAGTACGGCCTGCGGTGTTTGAAACGGCATTATCACGGTTGTCAGAGGCGTATATATTACACACACATGGTGGTCCGATAGTGCCTTTGTAAGTGCATTTAATTGTGCAATTACTACCGGTAGAGCAGCAGCAGCATTTAATTCCATCAAAGGAACATCAGGTACAAGCTGCTTGGCGGCACCAAATACATCCTGCATCTGCCCCGCAACATTTCGCCAATACAAGCTATTGTTTTGTACGAGCATTGCTGTGCTGAGATTGGGGACATCATGACTCACGAGGTCCAGGTAATCGGTTGTCAGTATACCACGGGAAGTACCTGGACCGAGTACCGATGCATTACCGTTGACTTCAAGTGAGTTGCCGATATTGTCTTGATTACCAACAACAAGAGTATCAGTAATCATATTACCTGCGCTATCAACGGTTGCACCTTCTGATACTGCTACGAGTCCAGTCGCATTGCTGATGTATGGAATCCCCCCCTGTGTAGGGTACGTACCATCGGTCCCTTGCAACACGAGTTCGCGTGTCTTCAGGCGCTGCAAATCATCTGTACGTCGAAGATTCGAAGCCATGTTCTACAGAACCCCGTTAAAACTTGAAGCCACTCGTCACCGAACATACGGCCAGTAGGATGAACATCTTCTTTCTTTCCTCGAACCCCAAGACAGCCGCCGAATGGCATTGTGACAAACACGTTGTGAAGATGTTGTTGGAATCTGCACAGCTGCTGTGGACTGCACAACACATTGCTGGTACCGGGACCTTCACTGATGCGCCGACAACCAAAGACGGGAGTCGGCGCGGCTACAAACCGACACACAAAAATCACCCCTGTGCCATCTGGGTTCGCGCCTCTATCGCAAACTACGAGTGGCTATGTGCACTTGCCGCTGCGCTGGCCGATGAGTACCATTATCGCTATCCCGCAGCAGGACCGCATGTATGTGAAGCCCACATTGCCTGGCTCACGAAGAATCCGCCCCGTCTCCCTGAAGGGCCGCTCACATGGCCGGCGCTCGCCATGCCGCCAGAATACAAAATCAGCAAGAGTCCCATGGCCTGCTATCGTGCATTCTATGTCGGTTCGAAAGGTGCACGCGGCCTTCTGACGTATACACGCCGCGAACCGCCGTCATGGGTCCCCGCCTAAAACCCGCAGACCCAGTAAGGACAATGCCGACATCCACTCTTTTGCAGCTCGTGGCCCGTGGCCGCCAGGATGTGTACCTCACAGGTGATCCGCAGTTCACCTTCTTCAAGCACGTATATCGCCGCCATACACCCTTTGCGATTGAATCCATCCCCATTGAATTCGATGGTAACGCGGAGTTCGGTCAGCGCATCAGTTGTTTGATTCCTCGTAAGGCCGACCTGCTTGGCCCCCTATTCCTCGAGGTCGACCTCCCACCTCTGCCCCAGCCCGCCACAGGCCCACCGGCGAATTTTTGGGTGAACGATATCGGTCACGCTATCATCAAGGATGTCAGCATTGAAATCGGTGACAAGGAAATCGACAAGCACACAGGTGAATGGCTGAATATCTGGGGCGAGCTCACAACACCCGCGGGCAAGCGCGATGGCTATTACAACATGGTCGGGCATTGGCCCGATTATCCACCGATTGACGCAGTCGCCACACAGCCTCTGCACCTGTCAATTCCTCTCCGGTTCTGGTTCTGCAACACGATTGGCGCCGCACTCCCGCTCATTGCCCTGCAGGCGCACCCCGTTCGCCTTATCATGCACTTGCGCCCATTCCGCGAACTCTGGTGGACATCAAGCATGGAAAACAATTGTGGTACATGTGTCTCGTGGCCGTTTGACCCTGTTTCACCTTCCCGGATTCAGCTGTTCGGTGACTACTATTTCCTCGAGAAGGAGGAGCGCCAGAAATTCGCAGCGGCCGAGCACGAATATCTCATTGACCAGCTCCAGATTTCGCCACCACAGTCTGTCCCCGCGGGTGCCACACACGCCAACAGCAGCCTGATGTTCAATCACTGCTGTAAGGAGTTTATCTGGGTTGTTCAGCGTGATGCGATGCAGTGTGCGAATGAGTGGTTCAACTATTCATCGGACTACTTCGGGTCGGTGAATGGCAACGACCTCATGTCCTCTGCAATTCTGCGACTCGATGGTTATGACCGTTTCTACAGTCGGAATGCCGCGTATTTCCGCCGTACGCAGCCGTACCAGTACCATACAAATGTGCCGGATAACTTCATCTATCTCTATAGCTTCGCACTGCGCCCCGAAGAGCATCAGCCATCAGGTACGATGAATGCGAGCAAAATCGATGACATCGTGCTCAGCATGCGCTTCCCCGCCGCACTCAGTACCGACCAGCGCTCTATATCAGTCTTCGCCATCAACTACAACGTGTTGCGCATCATCGGTGGCCTGGGCGGCCTCGCCTTTATTGCGTAGGCGACACACTCACAAAATCCACGTAGGCGTCAGAGGAATGGCTAGCACAGACCCATTCATGGACGTTGCAAATGGGAGATATCCGCTGTCGGAAAATACGGGAGCGGCCCGGTATTGGGCGGGCCCAGATAAAGTACCACGACCGGATCGTGAGTACTGGTGGCTTGCTGTCATATCGATTGTGTTTGGCCTGATTGGCGCTGACCATTTCTGGTTACGCAGTCCAAAAACGGGCTTTCTCAAGATGATTACGATGGGCGGTTTCGGCCTCTGGTGGTTGTGGGACGTGGCACAGATTTTGACTGAGAAGGCGCGAATTATGGCGTATGGTATGTCGACGCCGTTTGATTTGACCACTGGTATTGCACAGGGTATGATTACAGACCAGGAGACAAACTACAAATCGAAAGTGAACTATGGTATCTGGGCAATGTCAACAATATTTGGATTCTTAGGATTCGATTCACTGTTCGTATTGAAAAATATGGGTCAGGGTCTCCGTAAGTTGATGGAGGGTGGGCTCGTACTTGCATCACTTGCTATCTTTCTAGGGTTTGCCATTGGTGGCCTGCCTCATTCATTTTTCGGATGGATTGGTGCATTCTTCAAGATTGCATTTGCAGTCACATGTATTACACTCTTTGGTACATCAGTTGGTGTGACATGGACAAAAACCATCACGAAGGCAATGGGTAAACCAGAGAAACTATTGCAAGAGGGCATCGTATTTTCAGACCTGGATGACAAACAGGTGAATGCAACGGTGGAGTCTATGTTGCTTGCAACTGCTGGAAACGGGTTAAATCGAGATGAAAATCTGAAAAAGATAAAAGAACAGATTAAAATGCTGAAATACGGAAGTATTCTAAAGGAAGAGTGCCAGGATATGTTCTCCGTCAAGCATATATCGGAGGCGAAACCAGATAAACTGCCATCATCCGAGATTAATCCCAATGGAACAAATCCAACCGCTGCCATTGCCGCATATGCAGGGGCTCCTCTGACAATAGCTGGAAACAATATAAGAGATACAGCGGTAGCCGCAGTGGAGGTTGTTGGTGCCGCTGCTATCCCTGGTGCCGGTGCAATTAAGACCATAATGAATACAGGTGCCAATCTGATTAAGAAACAAGTTGAAAACCCGGCCGTACAACAGGCATTAACGGAGGGTGTAGTTGGCATGCTACCGGGCTCGATGGGCAAAGTAGTAGGTGCGGTATTGAACCCACAGGCCGCTGCCAAGGACCTTATGGCAAGCGCAACGGATGCCGCCCAGGGCATAGTTGGACAAGCAGCAGGTGAGGCTATTGCAGATGTGAGTGAAGTAGCCAAGAAGGCTCAGGGTGTAACAGAAGCAGTCGGCAGTGTTACATCGGCACTTTCAGGTGCAGTGGACACAAAACGTCAACAGTACGCATCTATTATGAAGACTCTGCGAAGCCTGGTACCGGGCATCAGTGATGCAGAACTCAAGGAATGGGCACCGAAACTATACGAAATTAACCCTAATATGACGAAGGAAGAGATGACACCTATGGTACACAATGTTATGTCTGCGATGGCATGGATGAAAGGTAGTGATGCCGAAGAGAGGAATAAGCTGCAACAGCAGCAATTGAGTCAGATGGCACCGGCGGTCATGGTCGGCGGTGCCCGTGCAGAGCCCCTCAGCCTCGAGGGCAAACTCATGGGTGCAGCCACCATCGCACTCATCGGCGGTGGCGCGGTCAAGTTCATCATTGACAACCTCATGCCCGAGTAAACAACCGACATGAAAGAATTCACTAGTGCACGCGAATTTCTCAAATTCTGGACTAGTGATCCAACCGAGCAGGAGCCAGCATTCATCTGGTTCAGCGCATCTTGGTGTGTGCCCTGTCAGACACTCGCCAAGCATCAAAAAGAACTAGAGGTTGCTGCTGGAAAGATACCCCTGTACTATTGCAATATCTCCAAAGTCGGTGATGACGCTGCTGGATACTGTGGTATCGCCAAGCTTCCCACATTTGCACTTGTGACACCCGGTCGCGTACGCGCGAAGGTAGAGGGTGCCGATGTGAACGCCATCTGCAAGTTTATGTGCGGACATCAGTAAGGGTATGCCACGACGCCATACAGTGATTGTTGGAGCCGGCATTGCCGGCCTTACAATCGCGGAACGTTGCGCCAGTGCAGGCGACCATGTAACCGTCATCGAAAAATACGATTATATCGGTGGGCGTGTTCTTACATCCAAGCGCGGGTATGAAATCGGGGCAGGTCGTGTAGCCGCCTCACATCGACATGTTTGGGCCCTCGTACACAGGTTCGGCCTTCATCACTACCGTATGTCCTCCACCATTCATTGGCGCTCTCTCGCCGACAAACACACAAGCACGAATCCGTTCGATGACCAACTATCACCTATTCTGGCGGCAATAGACCGGCTGCCCCCGCATATCAAGGCTGCTCATACACTCGGTGAGCTTCTGGATAAAACGGCAAGCCCTATCCAGCAACTACAGTTCCCATATCGCGCAGAAGTAGACGTTCTACGGGCGGATTTAGCCATTGCAACCTTCAAACATGAATTTAGCGGTCACGAAGCGTACTATGGTATAACAGAAGGCCTCTCTGCAATTAGTAAAGGCCTGGAGTCTGCGTGCCGTACTGCCGGTGTGCGTTTCCGCATGAATACGGAGGTTGTCGATGTTGCATCCACTACGACTGTGTATATCAAGGGAGGCCGGCCTATCAAGGCAGACCGTGTAGTTCTAGCATTGCATCATACAGCCCTCAGCAAGTTACCCTGCATGAAGAAGGCCCCGTTCCTCAAACATCTCACCATGGCCCCATTGACCCGCATCTATGCACAGTACCCAACGCCTGCATGGTTTGGAACAGAGCGGGTTGTGACTGATTCACCCTTACGCTACATCATCCCAATTAATCCAGAAACTGGCATCATTATGATATCCTACACAGATAATCAGGATACACGAGCCTGGGCTTCTTTAAAAGGCGATGCATTAACAGCTGCCATTCAGCGCGAGGTACGCCGACTGTATCCAGAACGCGAGATACCAGACCCTCTCTGGTGCAAAGCCTATGAGTGGACCGAGGGCTGTACGTACTGGACTCCAGGTCACTATGACCCTGTCTGCGCGTCAAAAGAGGCGATGCAACCATTTCCCGCCACACTACCAAACCTCTACGTGACGGGGGAATCTGTCAGTATGCGTCAGGCCTGGATAGAAGGAGCCCTGGAGCATGCCGATGCGCTGTGGCACACATACCTTAAAGACTAAGCGACTCCGAACCACGAACGGATATCGGCCTGTTTCTTGGTGCCTGGAATGGGAGGGCGCAACATGGGAGGAGTGTATGAGTTTACTGGCTCAGGGACTGGTTCTGGAGTCGGCTTAGGAACGCCAACCTCCTTCTTTACAACAGCAAACATGGAAGGTGATGCGTCATGTTCTATCACATCCGCCGGCGGGAAGGTTCGCGATGTACCGGTTCCCAGCGACCCCGCTACGGCTGCACGGTCCACCCAATTATTGCCCCAGGCCTCAGGCGATGTTCCCGTCTGATGCCCGCGGACATGAACCAGGCTCCATGCTGGGCGCCAGAGTTCCACTAACGGCTTAATCAGGTCCAGATTCAGCAGCGGTTCCCCTGAATCACGCTTCCACCCCTTTCGCCGCCATGCAGGCCCCCACTTCGACGTACACTGAATCGCATACATCGAATCTGTATATACGGTCACGGGTCCACCGCCACCAGATGCCAGCCACCAGCGCAGGGCCTCTAGCAGGGCCATGAGTTCCGCCCTCTGATTGGTTGCAGGGTGTCCATCCAATTTGGCCGAGCACCAGCGCAATGGCTCTCCCACAGCAGCCCCAGGCCAGAACGCCCATGCCCAACCCGCCACCGCACCTCGTTGTCCGTTTCCACGGCATGCCCCATCACAGAATATGGAACCGGGCATTGTATCTAGTGTCTGTCGTTGGTTTGTGTTGCGACCCAACACGCAGCCATCACATTTGCTTATTATCTGCAACAACAGTAAGGAATGAGCGAGTGGCAGCGCGGTAAAACGGTGGACCTTCTCTCTATCTTCATGAATGACCCGGAAGCACGCAAGGACCCACGGATTCGCGCCATCATTAAGCGTCTGCGTGCAGAACATCGTCAAATCGCCCGCGAAAATGCGCAAACCGTTGCCGCGTTAGAACGTATCGGTACCGAAAACTATAGGGAGCGTAATCGACGAACGACGACTATGCGCCGACGGAAAACAACCAGCGGAAGTAATCGTCGGAAAACCCGTAATGCGAACCATTAGGCTCCTGGTCTTTGGGAACGCGACGGGACGAGGTGTTGGCCTTGTGGATGAATGACACAATAATACCCGCAGGTGGAATCTCAATTGACTCCGCCCAGCGCCCCACCATGAACCCTTCCCCCTCCGCCATCGACACCTCAGGGAATGGCCTGAAACCAGCCCGTGTGAATGCAAGCGTCGCTTCACTGACACGAGTCGCAGGGCTATCCTTCATCGGTGGTGTATTAATCGCAGAGATGTAACGTGGGATATCGTACATGTAGATGGTAGAGCAGTATGCAATCTTGACACCAGGCACAGTGAGCCAAGATGCCCGTGCTGCAACCGAGGACGATGGATAGTGGTCATCATCGTCCATCATCATGAATACCGAGACATCTGCACCGGCTGCCGCGACACCCGCATTGCGCTTGGCACCGATTGTCTGTCCAGGAGGTAGTCCAACATACCGAATCGTCAGAGCCGGCCGCTCTTCACGCAGCTTCGCAACCCGCGACTCCAACCATTGCCCCTCATCGCCATCATCCACAATAATCCACTCCAAATGCGAGACGGGCCACGCCTGTGTGACGATATTCTGCACCATGTTCGGCCACCAGGCAGCGCGATTACGTGTCACGGTAATAACCGCAACCTTCGGTGGCTGTGCACCCTTGGGCATCTGTTTAGGGACACGTGGTGCAATATCTTTGTTCCGCTGTACAAGGCGCATGACACGTGTCCACGCATCTGCCAACTGCTCCTGATTTTGCTTCATGCGCGCCTTCATCTTGACCTGCATCGCAGCGACATCATCGTCACTCATTTCAAACACCGAGTTCACTGCATCGGAAAGGGCTGCAGCGGTGAATCCACGACGCACATCGCGATAATTACCGCGGACCCGTTCTGTTAGTGCAATGCGACCGTGTTCTAGACCCCATGCGTACTCGAATACAGGCAGGCCCGACCAGATAATGGAAGCACCGCAGGCAACAGCCTCTGCCATGGAGAGACCGAACCCCTCTGCTACCGTGGCGACAACGTGACACTTGCAAGCGCGCTGACGCGCCTCCTTTTCTTCACGACTCTTGAAATCTGTCTGCCATTCAATCGGCGCACCTGGAATAGCAAGAGTCTGCGCCTTTTCTGCAAACTTCGGTGAGCACCAGATTTCAAGCGGTGGCCACTCCGGTTGCCACCACGATACAACATCCAGTGCGGCTTCCTCCTTACTTACGGACTCACTGAGCAGGTACAGACAACGGTCCTCCTTGACTTTCCAATCGCCGAACTCCGGTTGCATCAGTGTCATCCACGGGCTCACAACATAGCGCTTGGGGTCCAACTCTGGAAACAATGCAGGCACGTGCCCCGACTTGAAAAAGAAGAGGTCCATGCCACCTGCAGATGGCTTCTCAAGCGCCCAGTCCCAATCGTGTATCTGCCACCATTCAGCATTCACAACTGCCACGTTGCAACGTGCCCAGGGCATTCCCATACGAATAGGAATCTCCATATGAATGTTGATATCCGCAATCACACCATCTGCGGGTTGCCATGTATGCCCGTCAACCACCTCATACTTCCATTCATCGCGGGCATTCATGCGAATCCGCACCTGGCGCAGCATCTTCTGAATAACTTGTACATCCGTCGAAAGCCCGCCCTTCTCGCTCAGCGTAACAAAAATACGAATAAGCATCTTTCTAATCAGTGTGTGAGGAGCCCGTGTTTAAGCCAGCAGACTATCTAGGGTCGCCTTGATTTCTTCCGGTGCGGCAAAGCACTGGACCGCGTGGTAGTAGTACGCAGTCGCAGAGCCGAACCCCTTCTTGCAACTACTGCAATTGCACGAGTCACCCGCTGCTGGAATCCATCCCTCTCCGTGCTTCCGCCCGATGTGAATCAGCAGATTCGCCTTCATCTTACTCACATGGTCGCAGCATGGGCAGGCCCATGACGGCTCCGCCCCGGTTGGATGTGCCTGCATCATGTGTTGTACGAGGCCACTCTTCTGGATGAATTTGGCATCACAGTGTGTGCACGCATGATTGAATGCCCCCGCATGCTTCTTCATGTGGTAGAACATCGTATTCTGCCGCGCCTTGGTTTCTCCGCAAGTTGGGCATACAAATATCCCCTTGTCGTTCTTGATGTAGGTCATCTTCTGTACGTCTGTCATTTCAGCGTCTTTGTGCTACCAGGTCACACTGGTCGACGGGTACCCGTTTCAACTTTTTGAGGGGTACCCCGGCCCGCGCGTTCAGAAGAGAGATGACCGTGGCGAAAATCGTGGCCCAGTGTATAAGATGCCCGAGATGCTCACTGTCGGTTCCAAGGCCCAGGTTTTCCACGGTACTGCCAAGCACACCTCCGGTGGCCTCGAGAAGAAGGACCTCGTCCAGAACAAGCACGGCCGCATCGTCAGCCGTCGCAAGATGATGGCCGGCAAGAAGGCCCTGAAGTTCCTGACCCGCAAGGGCTACAAGGCGCGCAAGGGTACCTTCCGCCTGTTCAAGAAGCACCGCTCTGGCAGTCGCAAGCAGCAGGGCGGCGGCTTCTTCTAAATCAGAAGCAACCATCTCATCTAAAACCGTATAACTCCTACAGAGTTAATGACATTTGAAATTACCCCACGCGTATTATTCGGCCCCGCTGGTGCAACCCACAGGGCCGAATTTATGACCACCATCACACACGTAGTGAACTGTGACTCCAGTTACAGTTCCACGAGCTACGGAGGCCAGGCCAAACACTTCCTCTTCCTCAAATCCTATGATGAGGAGACGTATCCGATTCTGGACACACACTTCGATACGCTGTGTAAGTACATTGACCGTGCTCTCCAGGATCCAGATGCGCGGGTCTACATACACTGCTACATGGGCATCAACCGGTCCGCGGCACTCGCCATTGCGTACGCCTGTCGGCACTACAAGCGACCCGCACGCACACTCATCGACGAAACCCGCCGTGCCACAAATCGGCTCCTACTTACGAATCAGGGGTTCGAGGAGCAGCTGAAGCTGCGGTTCCCTCTATATCCCCCCTACTCATAACCACAAGCGTCGAGATACAATGTATGTAATTGGAACAAACGCTGCAAAGAAGCACCACATTGCACCGAGGATTTCACGGGGATAAATGAGATAGCTCGCCGTGAACGTGCCGACCGATATCGCTGCCATACGCCAGTTCAGACCAGCGGGGAGCCCCATCATGAACAGAGCCGTAAATGCCAGTAGGAATATGATATACATTTCACGACAATACGGCATGCTAATCCAGTTCCAGACCAGGTGGGGATTTTCTGCACGTGGCACCGAACAACGCATGTCACCGATATTGTCATATTGCATGGAATACGGGATAGCCGCGGCCAGATACGCGCCTACAACACCCAGAATCCAGAGACGGTATCGGGGCGGCCCAAATAGCAGAGCGAGGCCACCGAGCACCACTGGCTGCAGGTGACTCAGCCACATGCCGGCATAGGATACTATCTTGTGAGCATCGCCGCAGTCTTGTGTCATCCATAGTAGGTACTCGATGCCCTGCATGAGGGCCACAAAGGCCAGGAAGACGCCGACGAGTTTATCTGCGGTAGTACCCATGCCGAAAAAGATATATGCGGCCCCACCTATACCAATCAGGAAGGTTGTGGCACTGACCTCAGCAGAATAGCACATTCTTTACTTCTTACACTGGAATCTTCTCGAGCACGGTTCCCAGAATCTGAATCTGGCGTGCAATCTGCGATACGGACAACGTGGCCATGGGCTCCGAATCCGCCGGCTTGTACCAGTGCCATACACCATCCGCTACTGTGAGAGCGTATCCCTGTGCAGCCAACTGCGGCAGCAGCGTCTTGAAATCCATCGATTTTGGTGTGGCCTTCCCCGCCCACTCCTGCATGGCCGCTACGATGCCCGCATTGCGCGTTGTAGCGCCGTCAATCACGGGGAAAAACACCTGGTCCGCCGGCTCGCCCACCCAACCACCGCCAGCAAGTCCAGGAGTGCGCAACACAACCGCTGTCACGGTTGGCATGGAACGCACACCCTGCAGAGAGCCAACGAGCTTTGCCGTCAACTGCATATCGGGTCCTACTACGAGAAGAATGGGCCCCGGCATATGCTGGAGAATGCCGAGCAAGCAGGCCCACTCCTTTCCGCCAGGAGAGCGCCATACCTGGGTCCAGCTCGGGTCCGATGCCATTGCTGTTGACAGCGGTGATGCACGCCCCGTTACCAGAATCCGTGTGATATACTGCGATAGCAAGAACTCTGTGGGCAGCCATGCGGTCACCGAATCGGGAGCCTGCCACACAGCCAACAGCTTATTTTGAATGACACCCGTATACTCTTCGAGTCTCACCGTGTCCTTCGACATTACTCTGTCCACCATCGCCAATTTCAGCGCCCCAAACAGAACGCACATGTATGCACTCGCAGCAGTCGCCGTAATCATGTTACTCATGGATGCTGGCTGGCTCACATACCGTGCAGCCTATCATCGCCAAGTGTTCGCGGCACTTCAGGGTTCGCCCCTGCAACTGCGTATCCCCGCCGCTGTCGCAACATATGCACTTATGATTGCGGGTGTCTGGTTTTTTGCCGTGCGCCCTGCTTGCACAGTCTCTGGCGCCGCCGGTCGCGGAGCAGCCATTGGGCTCCTGATGTACGGTGTCTATGACCTCACAAACTACGCAACACTGTCGCGTTATCCGACGGCCTACGCATTGTCGGATATGGCCTGGGGCACATTCCTGTGTGCGGTTGTCGCCGCCGGTGCGTTCACAGCCGCCAAAGAAATCCCCGACCTCAAGTGGGGATAAGTGGAGTGACAAGGGGCTTTTACCTCCTTGGTCTTCGGACGACTTATTCTTGCGGAGGGATTTATATCGGTAAATGGCAGTCAAAACAGGCGGTCAGGTTTTAGAGGTCGCTGTGCGTCACCGTCAGGGTAGGTCCGTGGGTGCACCTGTCAATGCACACAGGACAGATGATGGCGTGCATGTATGACTCTTAAACTGCGAGAATCCCAATGATGTAGGACATAGTTTTGCGGATAGCTCGCTGCGATGTGATGGTGCAAACTGTTGTGTCTCGGCTTGAGCGCAAGGTTGCTTTTCTGAGTGCGTCTCTTCGCGGAGGCAAACTCAAGAATATATGCGACAACTCCCCACCAACAAAAACAAAAAACCCAAAAGAATACGTGCCGGCATAGTATGCCTACACGCGTCCTGTAGTCAGCACCAACACGTAAAAAGCGATGATAGCCAACACCACTGTTGCAGTGTGACACATCTGAAGAAAGTCGTCTCCATCCACCTTCTGAACACATTGAATGTCGTACATTGCACCCTCCTTGTGCTTTGCAATGGCATCTCGTGCCTTATTGAGTGCACGCGTCACACGTGGCACCAGATACGACTTGCGCGTACCAGGGTTACGGCAAATGCTGCGGCGCAGTCGCTTCAGCTCATCATAGATATCAATCACCCCCTCAACACTCGCACCATCGAGTGCAGTTACAAGCTCGTCAAGTCGCGCAAATGTCTGCTCATAGAACCCCATGCTTATGAGAGATAAAGCACCAACTGTTTAAATCGACTCGGTTACACATGTCATTGGCTCATAGTGACCGCCTGTCCATGATAAGCAGCATACATCACCGGATGTCCATGGAAATTCAATCCAGCGTTTATAACGGATAGCCCATACACGTACAGGGCGCTGCCATAGCTGCACTGCAGCACGTATTTCGATTGCACCGCCCCATGTACCCATAGACCGCATTCGTTCAACGTATCTATCCAATGGTAAACCGGATTCAACAAGGGCAGCTGTTCCTGCATCCATGTCATCATACAGGGCCGGATTTGTGGACAAGTAATCGCATATGCGTCCACGAATCGATTCTGAACTCTCGCCGTAAAAATGCGAGAGCGAATTAAATAAGCACGACATTCTGTTATACTACATAGTATTAACATCCAAGGTCAAACACACCCTGCAAGTCCGTGTAACGCCCCGTGCTCAGCTGCGGTATCTGCGGGTACCCGTTCTTCTTCAGGAAAGCGCGCACGTCCCATAACAGGTACTTCGTCTTGATAGCACGCCCATACGAGCGCCATGTATCCAACAGAGCCCATGTGAGAGCACCAGCAGGCCGCTCTGTATTATCCACCGTGTCCGCCGCATACTCCTTATCCATGCATGCGCTCAGGAATACAATATCACCGACTGTCTTTTCATACTTGGCATCCTCGGAATAGGCCAGCATTCCAGACCTAGGTGCCTCCCATCGATACCGCAGATCGACACCGGTCCCGCTATGGCATGCATCCAGGACTACGAAGCACTTGCACCCTGCGGGCAGGCGGGTCGCCAGCGCTGCACGGAGTTCATCATCAGTAATCATCTCAATGCGCCCATCATTGCATGGATAAATGCAGCTGTCCATCCCCGATACCTCGTCACCATTCCTATCTTTCACCTGTCCACCGTGTCCGCTATAATGGAAAAACACATTCTCACCAGGCTTAAGTCCAGAAACAAGCCAGTCAATGCCGGCCATGATGTTTGCCTTGGAGGGTTTCACTGCAGCACTGTCGGTCAGAACGCGGTATTCTGTGATTCCAGGAAAGAATGTGCGGAGTTGCGTCTGGACATTTTGGACATCGTTGATGCACCCGTAGAGCTCATAGGGGGTCCCCACATAGTTGATGCCAATGAGAAGAGCACGGGCAAATCGACCGGTTGACTGCTGCGCTCCAACCTGTTGCTTTTCAAGTCGAGTGACAGTTGCCTGTGCCGATACCACCGCTGCCTCCGCCTGTGCTAACGCTACCTTCGCTGTAACCAGAGCCTGATGAAAAGATGCCATGTTTGGCACAGGGCGCATGAGTGGCCCTCTGCGCGGTGGAGTTGCAGCCGCCTTATCATACGCAGCCTGTGCAGCCGCAACAGCAGCCCGTGCAGCATCTCGGCGCTGAATAGCTACTCCTAGAGCTACTCGTGCCTGGTCTAAGCTCATTATATTATGTACAAACATAATTTAATGAGACAACTATAATTTTCACCGTCGGCATTGAAATGCGCACATCAGGCTCCTCAAGCAGACTTACGTAATCTGTCTGCAGAAACAGGGTTGTCATGTGCCTTCGTGCTACTGTACTTCAACCAATATGACTTTGATGTACATGCTTGCTTAATCTAGATAAAGATATCATAACCTATACTATAGAATACTAAATATACGCTTTCATGGACTAATCAATTAGTAAATACCGTATCAGATGTATAGTAATTTAGTTTTGATGCGATAGTTATGACATCTCCTCTTATTTCGTCAACACTGCGTGAGCAACGCAGTGTATCTACAATTATGCGCGCAAGCATTAGCATAGTTTCTGTATCAGCACCCCGCGTTGTGATAGCTGGAGTTCCTATACGAATACCGGATGGATTCAATGCCGATATGTCACCAGGTATTGTATTCTTATTCACAGATATACCAACTTCTTCAAGTGCAGCTTCTGCCTCCTTTCCAGAAATAGCAAATGGGCGCAGGTCAACTAATAGTAGATGATTATCGGTACCACCAGTTATCACCCTCAGTCCATAATCCTGCAATGTTTGTGCTAAAACCCGTGCATTTTCGCGCACTTTACATATATACTCTTTGAATGATGGCTGAGATGCTTCACGAAGGGCAGTTGCAATTGCAGCAATCTGATGATTATGTGGCCCGCCTTGCAGCCCAGGAAACACGGCTTCATCGATTTGCCGTGCAAATGCACGCTTGCAGAAAATCAATCCTGCGCGAGGACCACGCAATGTTTTATGTGTTGTAGTTGTTACAATATCACAGTATGCAAACGGATCGGCCATTTCCTGTGTGGCAACGAACCCGCTGATGTGTGAAATATCCGCCATTAGGAGTGCATCTATCTTTTTAGCAATTTCGCGAAACCGTGCATAATTAAAATCGCGAGAGTATGCCGATGCACCTACAATTAGTAGTTTGGGGCGAAACGCCGCTGCCCGTTGCTCAATATCATCATAATCAATTCGCCCTATTTCAGGGTCCACCTTATACGGCATACTCTCCCAAAATAGCGAAGTGGCACTGACCTTACGCTTGGGTGTCTGAAAGCCATGTGTTAAATGACCACCAGAAGGGAGGTCGAGTCCCATAATCCGGTCATGTGGTTTTAATAGCGCGGTATAGACTGCAAAGTTAGCCGGACTACCACTGTATGGCTGTACATTAACATGCCATTCAGCCGGGTCAAGGCGAAATAACGCCAATGCACGTTCGCGCGCCAGATTCTCCACCTTATCAATCATCTGATTACCGCCGTAATATCGTGCGCCTGGATACCCCTCAGAATATTTATTTGTTAATACAGAACCAAGGCATTCGCGCACTGCTTGACTTGTATAGTTTTCAGATGCAATTAGTTCAATAGAATAACGTTGACGTTCTTCTTCAGCATTAATAATTGCATTTAGCTCCCCATCCGTTTTTACAAGACTATTCGTAAAAGTATACATCAATATTCATACCTGGATATTAATAAATACATGGATAGCCGCAAGGCCTCAAATGAATGGATTATAGGCCCACTGGAGCAGTGCCTGCCGCTCGCGTGAATAGCATGATAGGTCACCACGTCGGCAAAACGCCCGCACGGAACCCGCATGCCGTCTGAACGACCGCCACCGCGCTATTTGCACCGCATCCAACTCCGGAATGCGCCGCCCCATCCAGTATCGACAATACCACTGGAACCATCCGCGTTCATCGGGATTCCGTGTCAGTGATGACAAAATCGCCTCACGTGCAAGGCCCGTGCGTCGCTGGAAGCGACGGGATGGCGCCCACCCGTTCTCACGCCAAACTGACAGAGGCTGCCGCGACTTCACCCCAAAGAAGTTACAGCGTTCTACATCTGGCCCCTCAGGCGACAGTCGGTCATGTAGGAGTGCACCCAGAAACCATTCCGCTGGAAATTCGGTCACACAGTCATTCAGATACTTGCCCTCGAATACACCGAGCATCAGCATCTCGGCAGGTGACAGCTCCGGCTCGAAGCCAGCTGCCATATTCGTACCAGGGTCCTCTGCCAGCACATACGAATATCCGGTTTGCAGTGCCATACCGGTTGCCCCCATAACGCGGTCTCCCTTCTTGAATGTATCGAGAGACCGACCATGTGCCTGTAAAGTTGACCAGAGTTCCGCTTGTGTTCGTACCCGTACCATGCCTCCACCTACTAATGACACCGATATCCAAGCCTTTATGGCCTGGCTCCCACCAAAAGACCGCTTGATTCACGAACTGGCTGCCAAGATGCTCAAGACCCGTTACACGCCACACCGGTCGAATGCTTGGTTGGCATTCCAGAAAGAAGCGAAGAAATGAGGCCCATTGTATGCGTGAACTTGCTTGGGCCATGTGCCTTTTTGACCCAGGTGCGCACATCGCAGTTCGTGTTCAGTGCGAGAATCTCTGGTACCGTGAACCACCCGTACTCAGAGTGTTCGCGTGCGGTCAATCGAATTGGTGCCTGCCCATCTCGCACAACTCCAATCCAATAGGGGCGCTTGCCGAAGCGCAATGCATCCCCCATGATATCATAGTCGAGGCCGCAGCGCAGCCCCGTCTCCTCCTGCGTTTCCCGGACAGCCGTGCGCAGGGGTGAATTGCGGTCACAGATCTCTGGATGCCCCTTGGAAAAGCTCCATACCCCGGATTCAGTACCGCGCAATAGCAGAAAACGGGGCTCGCACCCCGTTAACTGCACGAGAATAACCCCGGCCCCTACATAGTTCGTCGCCTCGGTCATAGTCATTCTGTTCATTTGTCGTCGTCGTTGTTCTTAAACGTTACCGCCACCCTCACCGGCTGCCACCAGCACTTCAACTTTTTGATACCCCAACACACAAACACCTGTATAGAGTAGAACATGGAACCCGAACCATTGACAGCAGGCGGTAAGCCCCGATGCATCGGTCGTGTATGCGGCCCCCCTATAAAGGCCTTGTACCCTGGTGCAAAGGACCGTTTCCCAGAGGATCAGTGTAAGCGTGCATGTGCGGAGGGTTCTTCTCAATGCGAGACCTGTCTTGCCAATGAGGCCTTGTATATGGCCGGTACAAATACAAAGAAGAGGTATCATGGTGTTATCGGCGGACCCATCACGCCCTACAGCCACATTATTGGTTCGGAGTGGAATCTGACTACCCGTGAGAAGAATGCGGCGAAGGCTGCCAAGGCGGCCGCTGCGGATGAGAAGAAGGCAACCACGATGGCTGTGAAGATATTCGCAGAGGCGGAGTCTGCCGCTGCGGCTGTTGCCAAGGCTGCGACCAAGGAGCGCAAGGAGGCGGAGGCTGCCGCCAAGGCCGCTGCTACGGAGGCCAAGCGTGAGGCTGCAGAGCTGAAGAAGCGCGAGGCCGAGGAGCGTCGTGCCACCGCTGTCGCCGCGCGTACAGAGAAGGCCGCTGCTGCTGCAGCGGCTGCTGCAAAGGAGACCGAGCGCCGCATGGGTGCATTCGGTGATCAGCTGTCTGGTCGCCTGGGCTGGGCGCAGATTGGTCACCGTCCTTTCCTGCCTACGGCACTCCTCCCTTACTCTAGCTCGAACGGTACGAAGGGCTACCAGGCTCGCC
>JACCDH011008784.1_pt1 | contig 140241 bp, 121 predicted proteins | sample 7442481 | NCBI WGS metagenome assembly JACCDH01 (sample SAMN15323433, study PRJNA562643) | freshwater metagenome | isolation source: river surface water | place: USA:Blue River Watershed | collected 2017-08-15
CGGAGAGGAAGGGATTCGAACCCTTGGTACAGTTTAACCCGTACGGCAGTTTAGCAAACTACTGATTTCAGCCACTCATCCACCTCTCCTCCGAAACCTCTTTCGAGGGGTGCAAAAATAAGCACTAGAAAGTTAAATTCCTAAAAAAAATCCGGAATAAACTAAATAAAGTTCATTCCGGACCAATATCTTATCTAATGAATAATGAAGTGATTCAATTAAAAAGGCGCCTACATTGCAGCTAACTGAACTTTCTGTGTCAACTCCATCACATTCTCTCTAAACATGGAATCTGTGTCCATTAAATCCTTCACTGTTTGACATGAATGGATCACCGTAGTATGATCTCGGCCTCCAAAATGTTCTCCAATCGTTTTTAATGAATTCTTCGTAAATGCTTTTGCAAGGTACATCGTAATCTGACGTGCTTGTACGATCTCACGTTTACGTGTTTTTTGTAATAATTTATCATAAGGCACTTCAAAGAATTCACAAACCATTTTTTGAATAGCATCGATGGTAATTTCCTTGCTGCTTGTCTTCACAAAATTGCGCAGTACCTTTTTCGCCAATTCAACATCAATTTCCTTCTTGTTCAAAGAAGACTGTGCCAATAATGAGATCAATGCTCCTTCCAATTCACGCACATTGGTGTTGATATTGTAAGCCACATATTTCACTACTTCTTTAGGCATATCTAAACCATCCGCCTTCATCTTCTTCTCTAGGATCTCAATTCGAGTTTCATAGTCAGGTACTTGAATATCTGCGCTCAAGCCCCATCTAAATCTGCTTAATAAACGCTCCTGTAATCCTTCAAGATCTTTAGGTGCTTTATCAGAAGTCAATACCAATTGTTTCCCACTTTGATGCAAATGGTTGAAGATCGCAAAAAATGCGTCTTGAGACTTCTCAGCTCTATTAAAAAACTGAACATCGTCAATGATCAACACATCTATTAACTGATAAAAATGAATAAAGTCGTTGATCGCATTGTTACGGCTATGGTCTTGGAACTGATTGATGAATTTCTCAGAACTTACATACAAAACCACTTTGTTAGGATGGATGCGTTTAACATCGTTTCCTATCGCTTGGGCCAAATGTGTTTTTCCCAATCCCACACCACCATAAATGACTAGTGGGTTAAAAGAGTTGGCTCCAGGTTTTTCCGCCACTGTTTTACCAGCACGGCGGGCTACCCTATTACAATCTCCTTCAATGAATGAATCAAATGTATAATTATGATTTAATTGAGGGTCAATTTGCATTTTCTTTAATCCTGGGATCACAAACGGATTCTTCACAGGATTATCAATCACCAACGGGAAATTCATCTCGTTGTTATTATATGTTTTCATACCACTTGCCGGCACATCCATTGAGCCTTTATTCTTAGATCCATTGGCGCCACTATCCACCATAATACGGTACTCTAATCTAGCTTCCTTTCCAAGCTCACGCTTTAGCGTTTTTGCTAATAAGTTCACGTAATGCTCTTCAATATATTCGTAAAAGAATTGACTAGGTACCTGGATCATTAGAACCTGATCTTTCAATTCAACTGGTTGAATCGGCTCAAACCATGTCTTGAAATGTTGCCATTCAACAATGTCTTTGATGATCTTCAAACAATTCGTCCAAACTAGTTCTGCGCTCTTAGCCATTTTGTTTTTCTAAACCTTTATATTATGAACAAGTAAAATCTGTCTTAGTACCCTGGATTCGTTTCTCATAAACCGGTATGCGAATATGAACACTTTATGTTGAAAAAAAAACTTTTTTTTTTGGTTTTTTTTACATGTACCATAAACACTATTTCCTAGACTATGCTACCACTTATGCCAGGCGTTCAAGTTAATGACTTTTTCTTAAAAAAGTCTAGTTTATCCACTTATTTTATTGCCTTTTTGACCGGTATGATGGCAATAAAAAACGAATGCCCATTTGTTTTAATTCAGCGCCAAATAGTTATGGTCAATAATTGCTACCTTTAGGTTTATAAATTATATTATGAGCTACGAATTAGTCGGCAAATTGATTGCCAAATACGAAACAATCCAGAGAAAAGAGACGTTTAAAACTAGAGAATTTGTAATTGAGAAGTCAGACGACATCAATGGCAAAACCATTACCAATTATGTGAAATTTCAATGTGTTCAAGACAGAACCACTATGCCTGATAGGTTCAATATTGGAGACACCGTGAAGGTTTTGTTTAATATTAAGGGGTCTAAATGGAATAAAGATGGAAAAGACAATTATATCACCAATTTAGACGCTTGGAGAATGGAAGCAGTTGCATTAGGCGGAGACATTGCTCCTTCTGATGCAGGTGCCTACTTTGATATGCCAGCTGGCGATCTAGGTGACACAAGTGACGATTTACCGTTCTAAACCTCCTAGTAAAACAGAAGCATTTTTTAGGATAAACACCTAACCCCATGCAAACAAGATTACAACTTAAAATGACACCAGCCGACGCAGCAAATGCGTCGGTTTTATTATCTATCATCGCCAATCAAATTGGCCGACCTCAAGCACAAATCAATGGCTTTCAAATTCTGAAGCAATCCATTGACGCAAGGAGCCGCCAACAAGTCTGGATCAACCTTACACTTCAGGTATTTATTGAAGAGCCTGTTTCAGACAGATTGGTTGCGCCTTTCTTATTCCCGATCCTTCCAAAAAATGCAAAATCTGTCCATATTATTGGTGCAGGTCCTGCAGGTTTATTTGCAGCATTAGAATGTATTCAATTAGGCCTTAGACCAATCGTATTAGAAAGAGGTAAAGATGTCCGTAGCAGACGTAGAGACTTGGCGCAACTAAATAAAGAAGGCATTGTAAATCCAGAGAGCAATTATTGTTTTGGAGAAGGGGGTGCTGGCACTTACAGTGATGGCAAATTATACACCAGAAGTAATAAAAGAGGCAGTATAGACAAAATACTTCAATTATTTTATCAATTTGGCGCTGACGAGACAGTTCTCTATCAAGCCCATCCACATATTGGCACCAACAAACTGCCTCAAATTATCACAGCAATGCGCCTTCAGATTGAAGCATCTGGTGGACAGGTTTTGTTTGAAAAAAAGATGGTGGATTTTGAATTGGAAAAAGACAAAATAAGTAAGTTGTATTGTTCCGATGGTGCTACGTTCCAAGTAGATTCCATTCTACTTGCTACTGGCCACTCTGCGCGTGATATTTTTGAACTATTTCATAAAAAGGGCATCTTAATTGAGGCAAAACCTTTTGCTTTAGGCGTTCGTGTAGAACATCCTCAACAAGTCATTGATCAAATTCAATACCATTGTCTCAGCAGAGACCCGAATCTACCACCTGCTGCCTATAGTTTAGTAGAACAGGTGCAGGAACGAGGTGTTTTTAGTTTTTGTATGTGTCCAGGAGGCATCATCGCGCCCGCTGCTACTTCACCTGGAGAGATCGTAGTAAATGGATGGAGTCCGAGTAAAAGGAATAATCCTTATGCCAATAGTGGTATGGTAGTACAAATAGATTTGTCGACTGCTGCACAATTTTTAAAACAAACCACTAAAAAGGCATTGGACTTAAACCATCCTCTTTTGCTGTTGGAATTCCAACGATATGTGGAGCATCAAGCTTTCAAAAGTGGCGGCGGTTTACAAGTCGCTCCAGCAAATAGATTGGTTGATTTTTGTACGAATAAAATTTCCAACAACTTACCGGATGCCAGTTATTTGCCAGGATTAAACCCAGCTGATTTAATTGATGTGCTACCAAAATTTGTGCACACGACTTTGCAAGAGGGATTTAAAGCATTTGGTAAAAAGATGAAAGGATATTATACCAATGATGCCATTGTTGTTGCCACAGAAAGCAGGACTTCATCACCAGTTCGTATTCCAAGAAATGCGGAAACCTTTCAACACCCACAAATTAAAAATTTATACCCATGTGGCGAAGGTGCTGGTTATGCAGGTGGAATCGTAAGCGCCGCAATGGATGGCCAGAAACTAGCACAAAGCATTGCGGCGCAATTGAAATAAATAAGGACCTAGAAGGCATCTAGATCAATAGATTATTTAATCTTCTGGCTTTTCTTTTTTGCTGATTAATAATCCGTCTTGGATTAATTTATTTTGTTTGAACGATGCCAATTCTTTTGCAAGATTCCCACTTAGATCTCTCGTTGAATTTAAAGCTGGCTTACCAGCATTGACCCATGCCGTATACCAAAAATCAGCAATCATATTGGCAGATGCGATGAGTTGGACATTCACTGTATTACCCAATGCTTTTGCATAAGCTTCGGCAAATGGCTTAGTATATGCTTTCACTTCCTTCCCATAACGCATTTGATTACGGTATTTTGTTTCAGGTGTAAATTGTTTCGTCACTTCTGTTTCTATTGCCAACATCTGTGGCACTAATGCATGGGCTTTACGAATATCTACCCAAAGTGCCTGAGCAGGATTTTTTAAATATTTTGCTTGATGTGTATTGTACAGCATAAACTGATCTAAATTAATTTCAGGAATAAAGGTCTCCCACATATGGTGTAATCCCTTTTGTCCAGTCAACTGACCATCATAATTCATTGTGGTATGCAATGGCACATGCAAGTCGGCCACATAATGCCCTAGATCTGCAGCATAAAACAAAATGCTGTCTTTATTCTTAGATCTAAACGCTGCAGTTAAATGTTCTAGTTGCATAATTGCATTGTATGGTCCCCACCCCCACTTGATTAAACTATCTTTACCGTATTTTTTTACAGCAGCATCCCATTCGGCTGGCATTTCGTTGACTGCATTCGGACCATAGGCTTCCAAATCAACAAAATGTTTGGTGTCCTCAGTTTTGTCTTTATTCCTTCTAATATCTGGTCTAGGCGCATTGAATACTAAATTATCCATATCTGCATAGAAAAAACTACGTATGGGCTCTGGTAGATTATAAACTGCAATTTGATGGATGGTACGGTGTACTAAAAAGCCCCAACTAGAAAGACTTATAATTGCCACCAATAAAAAAACATTCAACAAGGTTTTCTTTGAGCACATAATCTAAATATTTGCACGAATATAATCCAATATCCCGAGCATATTAACGCTCATCTCCTTAGTTTTTCCACTTGTAAAAAATGAGGCATTTTGATTTGGGAATTCAATGTACATTTAGGTCAAATTTTTATACATGGAGCCTCTATTAAGTTTATCCCATTTGGTGAAACATTATGCCACTCAAAAAGCAGTAGATGATATTAGTTTCGACATTCAAAAAGGGAGCATTTTTGGTTTACTTGGACCAAATGGCGCAGGTAAAACCACTTTATTACGCATGATCACTGGTATTTTTTTCCCAGATGGTGGTGCAATCAAACTAGATGGCAAACATTTTGATCCATTATTGGATATCCGTGAAATAGGTTATATGCCAGAAGAACGTGGCTTGTATAAAAAAATGAAAATTGGAGAACAAGCTTTGTACTTGGCACAATTAAGAGGACTAACAAGGGCTGAAGCAATGGAAAGAATCACCTATTGGTTTGAAAAATTTGAAATGCAAAGCTGGTGGAATAAAAAAGTTGAGGACCTGAGTAAAGGCATGAGCCAAAAATTACAATTTGTAATCACCGTTTTACATGAACCTAAATTAATTATTCTTGACGAACCATTTAGTGGATTAGATCCATTGAATGCGAACTTGATAAAAGATGAAATTTATACATTGGCCAAAAAAGGAGCCACGATTATTTTTAGTACACATCGTATGGAGCAGGTTGAAGAAATTTGTGATCATATTGTACTAGTCAACTTAGGGAAAAAAATATTGGACGGCACAGTAGCTGACATCAAACAGCAATACAAGGAATTTATTTTTGCTATAGAAACCTCCCATCCAGCATTAGTAAAAGACAATGCGCTTTTCAGCATCATCGAAAAGGAAGAGAAGCACCCAAACAAGGTTTTGATCAAGTTAAACCATGCAGTGGCTTCTAATGAGGTGTTGAAATATTTAATTGAACAAGAGGTGCCAATCATTAGCTACAACGAAGTCTTACCAAGTTTAAATGAAATTTTTATTCAACTTGTTGAAGACACACACGCAAAAGCAAGGGCTTTTCAAAATATTTAATTCCATTTACACTTTATTAAATTTACGATATGCATAAGATTTGGATCATCATACAAAGAGAATATACAAGTAGGGTAAAAAATAAACGTTTTTTAATTGTTACATTTTTAGTGCCTTTATTGATGGTTGGCTTGATCGTTGGGTCTGCTTATTTTTCATTCAAAGGTACTGAAGTGCGAAAAATTGCAGTTGTAGATCCCAACGGATTTTTTAAAGATAAATTAAAGGATTCTAAACAATTAATTTTTGAGTTTCCTAAAGATGTAGATACCAGTAATTATAAAGAAAAAGGCTATTCAGATATCTTATTGATGCCATTGTTTGAAGGAGATGCAAAAGCAGATTATATCTTAAGATCTAAAAAATCAATGGGCTTTAGTTTACAAGAAAGAATAAGTAATAAAATAAATGCTGCGATTGAAGATCAGATGTTAGAGAAAGCCGGAATTCAACAAAATGTATTGGATTCAATACATAAATCTGCACAGGTTGCTGAATTAAAAGCTTATGAAGACGAGGGTAAGAAAAGTAAGGAAAGTAATGCTGCATTAGCCATGGGCGTGGGCTATGCGAGTGGTTTACTCATTTATATTACTATGTTTATTTATGGCACCATGGTGATGCGTGGCGTCATGGAAGAAAAAACAAATCGTATTGCTGAGGTCATCGTGAGCAGTGTAAAACCTTTTGAATTGATGCTTGGTAAAATCATAGGTATTGGCGCAGTTGGTTTAACCCAATTTTTAATGTGGATTACTTTGGTGGTTACGTTGACAGGAGTTGGGATGAATTTATTACCAGCAGACATTCAAAATCAAGTTCAACAACTTCAAACAGCCAATGGACAAATGGGCGCTGCTGGTTTAGCACAGGCAAGTGAATCTGCTAAAAATGTTTACGCGATTCAACATACACTAGCAACTACGAACTGGACATTAATTATAAGTTGTTTCTTATTTTATTTTTTAGGAGGATTTTTGTTCTATGCTTCATTGTTTGCAGCAATCGGCAGCGTGGTGAATGAAGATCCACAAGATGCACAAAGTTTAATGTTCCCAATTACAATGCCCATCATTTTTTCATATATCATTACCAATGTGGTAATACAAAATCCAAATACACCCATGGCTTTTTGGGCAAGTGTGATCCCATTTAGTTCACCAATGGTGATGATGGCAAGAATTTCATATGGTGTTCCTACTACAGTACCTTATTGGGAACTAGCATTGAGTATGCTTACTTTAATAAGCGGATTCTTATTTACAACTTGGTTAAGTGCTAAAATTTACAGAACTGGTATTTTGATGTATGGTAAAAAAGTCACTTGGCGGGAAATGATCAAATGGGCATTCGCAAAATCGTAGATTTTGTGAAATATGTTTTCCAATTCGCAAAATCGTAGATTTTGTGAATTGGATTTACAATGCGATCCTGATATTCACCCCTGCTCTTGTATTTGTAATCGGTGGTGATGAAGAAATATATGGTGTAGCTTTTCTTTGATCAAAGAAGAACCTTAAATTGATCTTACTATTTAATACATAATCAATTGATGGCTGTAGCGTAATTTCCTTTTGTCCTCCAGTTCCATATGCATTGGTTTGATCCAATCTACTATTACTATTGTATACATCACGCATAGCTACATCCAATCTAAAAGTAAGGTCATTGGCTAATTTATTATTATTTAAGCCAGGAATATTGAATGGCAATTTCAATCCTCGCTTACGGTAACTGGTACCAACCACCCACTCTGTACTATTGTTTTCACTCAATTGATAATCTACCAAGCTCAAAGCCAATAATCGACTCTTCTTATATTCAAAACGAATAGACCACTGTGTAACAGTTGTCAAATTGAGCCCAATTAATGGTTCCATCTTTTCACTAATTGTGACATTCGGAATTAAAAAATAAGGTACAAAGTTTCCACTCACCTTATCTAAGAAAGAAGGTGCTCCTAAACGATTGGTATCGGCATATAACAATGAACTATTGAAACTATTCATTGATAGACTACCATTGTAGCCATGTGTTAATGAGATATTTGAGAAAAGATTTGATAAACCAGGAATTTTAGTCAATCCATTGTACAATAAATTCCAATTGGGCATTGGCAACATACCAGAAAAAGGATTAGATCGAATACTTGAATTATTCTGATTCAATAAAGCAACTTTTTTAGGATCCTTGCCTGTATAGGCTGCAATGAAAGAAGGAATTAAAACATCTTGTGCATATTTGCCATATCCTATTGCATACCCGTTTGGATCTTTTTTTTGATCCCAATAAGGGTTTAAGGCTGCCACTCGATTTGAAATAATGGATCGATAATTTTGGAAATTTATAAACTGCGTAGAAATTGTATTTGGATTATGCTTATCAAAGAAAGTCTTTAAAGCAACATAACTAATATTGAATCCACCAGCAGACAATGGATTATTATGCGAACGATAGCCATTCATATTTAAACTAGTATCCTTGTACAACTCGGAATACTCTTTAGTAAAGGTCTTATCAAATTTTAAGTCAATGATAAAAGTTTTTATTGGCTCAATCATCACCCTAGCACTTAATCTTTGATCAAAACCTTGACGGAATAACAGATTAAAACTAGCATCCTTAGTCAACAATCCCTTTCTTTCTTGTGCATTCAACCAATTGCTATCGGGTTGCTTCCCCATCGCATAGTCAAAGCCAGGTGCAAACCCATTGAAGTCTTTATCTATAAACTGAACACCTGACATGAACCCTGGTAAACGACTATTGAAATTTTCTGCATAATCAATAGATGCATTTTGAACCATTGTCAATAAACCAACTAAGGATTTAACTGGTCCAGGAACATTCAAAACCTCATTGGCTTTAAGCACGCGCATTGCAATACGTTCTTGTTTTCTTGCTTCCTTCCATTTTTTATAAGCAGAATCTCTGGCTTTGCCCGTTAATCCATTCAATGCATCTTCTTTACGAATAATCAATTTATTGGATAATGGATTGGCCTGACTTGGAGTTGGCCTAGCATTGGATAATGCTGAACGAATAAATTTAGATTTATTGTAAAAACTGTTGAAATTAAATTGTGCATTCACCTGATGTGAAATGGTATTTTCAATTGTGTTTCCTAATGAAGTAGCCAACCTACTCGCTCCTACCCAATTGTAATTTGTAGACACATTATAACTTGCTAAAATCCAATCTGTCAATGGAAACTTGCTTGTAGGCAAATCATAACGCATTGTAATACGCTGATTGTACAATGTATTGCGTCCTCCTCTTAATAGCATTCTAGTCAAAGAATCTTTTTTGGCTTTGGTATCAATACGTCCATCTGGCTCGTCAATTCTTGAATTTAAATTCGCAACGACATCTAAATTGATTGACCTAGTAATTGGCCAACGTAAATTAAAGATGCGTCCCATGGTAAAATATTTATCATAGGTTGTCTCAACTTGCTCTGTAGTACCATCAAATGAATTGACCATTCGAGGCGTATATTCACCAAACTGACGATCAAATACCGTTCTGTAACTAATCAAACTAGGGGTTGGTGAGAAATTGAAATCCTTAATTAAAGAAAACCAAGGTGACTTTGATTTGATCAATTTAGAAAATGGCTGATATGTCTTTCCATTATTGTTAAAAGTGTAGCCAATTGAACCACGCTGTTTAACAACTTGATTTAATTCAATCACAGGACTTGTTTGTTGTAATTGAGAATATGAATAACTAAAATCTAAATTACTAATACTCAACATCGTTGTTTTTTTGCCTGGTAAAAAACGCACGTTGGTAAAATTCAAAGTTTTAATAGTGGTTTCGTCGATAGACGCTCTTTTGATAGAATCTCTTATTGCTCCTGAAACAGATTTTATTTTATCTGCATAAAGGATGTCTTTATTAAAAGGATCGAATTCAGGATTTTCCTGCGATTTGTTTAGACCAGCAAAAACTGGCAAAGAAATCTTAGCTTGTTTTGGCAATAATTTACCGGCGTCAAGATTGGTTGCAATATCCAACTGCGTATACCCTGTCTTAGATCTTTCGTTCATTTTTTGTTCAATATTTCCAAAACCCGCGGTACGATTGTTGACAGAAACTGCAAGCGTTCCTAGGTCTGCTAATACAATATCCATTCGACCCAATGCGGCCCAAGATCCACGTTCATCTAAATTAGATAACCTTAATTCATTCACCCAAACTTCAGCATCCATGAAGTTTTGATTAGAAGTATTTTCAAAAGCAATCAAAATACCACGAATCTCACCTAAGTTAGGATTACCCATCACTGAGTAAGTATGATTATTGGCTTGTTTCTGACTATACTTTGCATTAAAATTAAAATTCTGCTTATCTCTATCTATTTTAAGTTTCACCAAATCGGTTAAACTTAAATTCATTTCATTTTCCAAAGGCCACACATCCCTTGCTTCAGCAATTGAATAGGTTTTTCTTTTTGTAGTCGTCAATGGAATTCGAACTTCATAATAGTTGTTTTGAAAATCTTGTCCAATTCTCAAAACAGCAGTAATCACTCCTTTCTCAACAATATCAGGTTGGTTTTTATTTTCGGCATGTAAAAACATCGAAAGATTTCCATAGCGACGAATATCAATATTCATTGTTTTAAAGACCCCTCTTGGTGTCGTATGCTTTTGTAAACGATTTAACTGCACACTCAATGCCTGCTCATTTTGCAATAAATTCACCCCATTATTACTGAGTAATTGAACACGCTCAATACCAGGTGGAACTAAATAGTTTACAGGTGTTCTACTACCATTCTCCTCCAAACTCACTGCTATGGTATTGACTGTTGCAGTATTATTTTCAGGCGTAATTAATTTATAGTCTCCTGAGCTATCAATATCATAGGCAAATTGTCTCCATTGATTGCGTACTAAATCTAATTTGGCAAAACGTAAAGTGATGGAATCCTCAAAACCAGTTAGATACATCCTTAAGAAACGGATTGATTTAAAATCACGAATCCCCCCCATCCTGTTCGAAAAAGATTTAATAGGCACTCTAAATAAATACCAATTTTCAATTGACTTTGTCCCATCAGCCAAAGTTACATTGACTGTTTTTGAATCGGTCACATACCTTGTTGCGTTCACCCCTAATTGACCTTTTTGCAAATCAATCTCATATTCAAAATAGGCTTCAGTTTCATTCAATGTGTTATCTCTGTTTAGATCTTCATTGTCAGGCAACAAAGTTGCCGCACTACTAAACTGACTTGTACCAGCCAAAGCAGAGTTACCCTGTGGATTATTGAAATATTTATACCTACTTAAAATATTTGCACCTGCAGCATCATAACTCGCATCTCGATACCAAACGTAGTTATCTGCAGAAGGGTCTTTTGTAAATTGTTGCGCTACTGCACTATTCCCAATTTGATTAATGATGTATGCTTTCTTTATACGTTCATCTTCGTCTCCTAAACCATCTAAACCAACATCTTGGTATTTTCTATCTTCAGGATTATTACTAAATGCATTGGTGACTTGTATTGGATTGACTGGTACCCTCCCCCAAGTTGAACTATCAATACTTGCAGGAATCGTAGGCGTTGGCATACCATTTTCATAAAAACGTCTACCGTCTTTCAAAATATCCTCACTTACATTTCCTAAATTCAAATATAATTTACCTCTTGTTGCTGCAGACCTGATGAAAGGATCTTGCACCCAAAATTCTACATATTCTATGATCCCTGTTTCAAAATCAGTTTGATCTAAGGAACGCATGATACCACCCCATTTTTCTGTAGGATTTTTGACCCTTCCATTCGCATCCAAATCCTTAAAATTGTAATTGTAAGGTCCCCGCTCTTTTGGGTAATAACTTAAATCAAATGTTGGCAACTGCACATCGGTGATATTAGTTGTCTTTTGAGGAAACAATTCATTGGTAAATACTTGACGTATTCTAGGATCACTCAATGCAGCTACATTGTTTGCTAGTGGGTTATTCGCACTATTACGATCTTGTAAATTAGGCTCAATTGTATACCAAGCCAATCTCGCTCTATTTTTATTATAATCCACAGAATCTGCTAATGCGCCTTCCGGAAATTGATCCAATGGTGTAGATGCAAGTGTCCAAGCTGTGAATGGAAATCTTAAATCAATATTGGTTCTGGTAGATTCAAAATCATCTAAATAAACAACTCCTGCCCCTCCTCTGCCAATCTGTTGAGCATGACCAGGTTTTAAAATTGCTGCTTCTCCATATGCAATGATTGAAGATTTTGCTTTAGTACTATAAAAAGGAAGTTTATCTAATAATCTTGTTAAACCTGGCAGCTCTTTTTTATAATTAAAATCAAAACCATACATGGCATTTTTAATTGGATCAGATCCAAAATTGGTTTTTGTAAAAAATGGACGTTCACTTAATCGAGCAGATGAAATACCAAAATTAAAATTCTTACTTGCTAAATAGTCTAATCTTAATGCCCTGAAGCCTCGCTCTTGAAAACCAAAACCTAAATTGTTTTCAAAAGAAACATTGACTGGAATATTCGAACTTAAAATGCCAGGATTGATTATTCTTACAGTACCAGATCCATAATCTACAATATAGTCCATGCCTTCTTTTAAAATTTGTCCACCTGCACGCACACTAACCGAGCCTTGGGGAACATTAAAAGCATTTAAACTAATCTCTGAGCCACCTGCACTTCCCTTAACCTGCCCTTCCATCACAAATCTGTTGAGATTAGCAAATGTTTGCGCTTCTGCTTTGATATTGCGATACAATTGAGGATAGATGTATTTTTTTGCAATATTCGTATCCACCCCTGCAAAAGCAATATTTTGTAAATCTTTACCAAATGGTTCCAATAATGGGAAGACAATCCTACCCATATTCGACAAGACAGTATATCCTTCTACATAATCAAATACACCATCCGGTTGTGGATCGTTTCGATTATTTAAACGATCTAGCTGTAAAATTTTAATTAATGACTTTCCTTCATAAGCCTTATTGGTAACAGGCATATATCGCTTCAATCCTGCACTCGGCTCTTCGTACAAAATATTTAATTGAAAATCCTGTTGTTGAATCGCACCAAACAAATCCAATGAGTACACGTTTTTCATCATTAAATCCCAAATTGGCAAATCTGTCCTTTGAGTTGTCGCTTTCAACAATTTCAAATATAAAATTTGCTGTACCCCTTTATTTGGATCTAATGCAACGCCTTCAGAAAATTCACCCACTTGATACACTTTACCATTGTAAGTGTATTGAAAAGCGACTGCTAAAACTTCATCTGCTTGCAGTGGAATATTTAAAGATAAGAATCCAACCTGCCCATTAAAAAAATATTCATTCTCTGTTAACTTTCTTGCAAAAGTTCGTTCATAATCCTCTGCTGACCTTAAGCCTTCCTGTGCTAAAACAGTTGAAACACCAGCAGGGTTTCTTGCATTGGGCTGATTGATGAGTTTGGAATATAATTTATTAGCACTATTATCAGGGAATGGATTGTTTGGATTGGACTCGTAGGCTTTTCGTTCTGCCCTCAAAACTGGCTCACCTATATCTGTTAAGCCCACTACATCTCTTGCATTGGTTGTTTGTCCATTACGATTGGTTACCCAAACTTCAATCCGCTTAATTTGTATTTGTGAATTAATGACCGGCAAAGTACTCATTGCCTTATTGTAATTATCTCTAAAATATTGTGCTAATAAAAAGTGTCTATTTTCTTCGTAATCATCCAATCTTTTTTGAAAACGCTGAGTAGATGATCCACCTTGCAATGCCATCGATTGCCTTTGTGATTTTTGATTGGCAATTGCTCCAGTAACAAATAATTTACCAAATTGTAATTGAGCTTTTACCCCAAATAAATTTTGAGTACTTGGTATTAATGTACTTCTAGAAACGTAATTGATATTTCCAGCTTCGATATACTTAATCACTTCATCTTTCTTTCCCTTGTAGTTTAATCTGATCTGATTGTCGAAACCAAGATTAGACAAAGAGTTTAAATTAATTGGAAACCTTAACTTATCTCCAATACTTGCGTTCATGCTAAAATTTGTATTGGCATCAAAATCAAATCCGCCATTTTTACGAGCTCGTTCTGGCAAGGTTGGATTCTTAACATTCTGTCCTTGATAACCCGCCTTGATATTGATTTCTCCTACTGGTTTAATGTCAATTTTTAAATCAGAACCTGTCTTACCAAATAGTCGATCAAAATAACTATCAAATACTTTAGTTTTTGGTCTAGTGATTTTACGATTCAATACCCCCAAGGAATTTGCACGTTGCATAAAATATGCTTGCTCATCTTTCTTGGTTTTAAGTTTCCAAAACTCATCAAAACTTAAAGTGGACGGAAAACGATTATATCCCCCTCCAAATTGCTCGGTGATATAATATTGTCTTGTTTTGGGGTCATACTCTACTCTGCGCTTTAATAAGCTGGAGTCTCTGATATCAAATGGGTTGTTGCTAGGTTGAGTTAAAAAATCTCCACGTTTATCAGCAATCGGAAATCTCAACTTCCCAACTAGTGTGTCACTTGTTTTTTTTGCAATGGTATCTTTAAAAGGAGGCTTTAATCTACTTGTATCTTGAGCACGACCTGTCTGCTTCAAAAGAAGTAAACCCGATAGCAACATGACAGTGTGAAAAAATCTCAAGAATGAAGCGTTTAAAATATTCGATTAACAATTTTTGAGGGCTTGTTTGATTAAAATTTCCAAAGAGACATCTGCCCCTTCTGATTGAATCGCCTTATCGATTGCTTTTTCTGCAACCGCTTTTTGTATCCCTAAAGAAACCAATGCTTGAATAGCATCTTGATGCGGAGTGGATTTATTAAATGTAGTCCCGCCAACTTGCATGATGGGTGACTTTGACAACTTATCTTTTAATTCTAAGACCAATCGCTCTGCTGATTTTTTTCCAATCCCTTTGATCTGTTCTAATTGACGTGCATTACCATGTACAATTGCACGAATAATTTCCTCTGGACGCATACCAGACAACATCATTCTTGCTGTACTAGCCCCTACACCTGATACACTAATTAACTGCAAAAACAATTCTTTCTCATCCTGTCCATGAAAACCAAATAAAACCTGAGAATTTTCAGTTATATGTAAATAGGTATGCAATAAACCTTTCTCTTTTCCCGAGATGGACTCATACGTGTTTAAACTTATATTGACTTCGTAGCCAACTCCTCCAACATCCACTATCAGTTTAGCTGGGGTCAATTGGACAAAGTTCCCTTGTAAAAATGCGATCATAGTCTCTCAAAAATAACACTTAAGCAATGAAAAATAGGCATTTGGGCCATTTCTTAGGCAATTTTTAAGATATTTGTGGCCCAAACAAACTAAAGAACTATGTCCCAAAAGCTGAAAGCAGCCATCACCTCGGTTGGAGGATATGTACCAGAGACCAAATTGACCAATTTTGACCTTGAAAAACTAGTAGATACGAACGACGAATGGATCAGAAGCCGAACTGGCATTTCTGAGCGTAGGATCCTTAGGGAGCCTGGTAAAGCAAGCTCCGATATGGCAGTAAAAGCAATTGAAGAGATCTTGAAAAAAAAGCAACTTGACCCTTTAGATATTGACTGCATTATTTGTGCAACTGTTACCCCTGATATGGTTTTTCCAGCTACAGCGAATATCATTGGAGATAAAATTGGAGCAAAGAATGCTTTTGGGTTTGATTTAGGTGCAGCATGTAGTGGATTTTTATTTGCATTAACTACAGGAGCGAGCTTTGTGGAGGCTGGAAGGTATAAAAAAGTAATTGTGGTGGGGGTAGATAAAATGAGTTCTATTATTGATTACACAGACAGAGCAACTTGTATCATTTTTGGGGATGGCGCTGGTGCAGTTTTATTGGAACCAAGTATGGATGAGAACGGCTTTCAAGATTCAATTTTAAAAAGTGATGGAAGTGGAAGCGCATACTTACATCTTAAAGCAGGAGGAAGTTTAAAACCTGCTTCGATCGAAACTGTGATGGCTAGAGAACACTATGCTTTTCAAGATGGTCAACCAGTTTTTAAATTCGCAGTAACTGGTATGGCCGATGTTAGTGCAGAACTTTTAGAAAAACACCATTTAACTGGAGAAGATATTGATTGGTTGGTACCACATCAGGCAAATTTAAGAATCATTGACGCCACAGCAAACCGCGTTGGATTACCTAAGGAGAAAGTAATGATCAATATCCAAAAATATGGCAATACCACTGCTGCAACCATCCCATTATGTTTATGGGAATGGGAAGCTCAACTAAAAAAAGGTGATAATTTAATATTGGCTGCGTTTGGTGGTGGATTTACTTGGGGCGCAGCTTTGGTAAAATGGGCTTATTAATCGTATATTAGCAAGAAGAATTATCTATTTTAAAAAACCGCATTATGAGTAAGAAACAATTTAAAGGCATCAGTACAGTAACACTTCATACTGCAGGACATGAAAATGATAATTTTTCGCATACGACCCCTATTTATGCCACATCTACTTTCACTTTTGGATCTGCAGAAGAGGGAATGGAAAGATTCAAGGGAGATGATAAAACAAAATTGTATACAAGATGGGGTAACCCTACTTTTACTGCAGCTGAGGAAACGATTGCTGCATTAGAAGCACATGGACTATTGAATGAACAAGGCACACCACTTGAGCTAAAGGCACTTTTGCACTCAAGCGGACAAGCGGCAATGACAACATTATTCTTTAGTAATTTAAGCGCTGGAGACACATTGATTTCACACTATTCATTGTATGGTGGATCACAAGAGTTAATGCAAAAAGTTTTAGTAGAAGCAGGTGTTAAAGTAATTTTAATAGACATACACAACGAGCAAACTTTAGTAGATACCATTCAAGCAAATCCAAGTACGAAATTGATTCACTTAGAAACACCAGCAAATCCTACTTTGCAATGTGTAGATATTCAAGCAATTTGTAAGATTGCAAAAGCACATGGCATCAAAGTTTCTGTGGACAATACGGTTGCAACGCCTTATTTACAGCAGCCATTTGCTTTGGGAGCAGATTTTGTATTTCATTCTGCCACTAAGTTTTTAAATGGTCATGGCAGCGCATTACATGGTGTCTTACTTGGAAAAGATTTGGAATTCATGCGCACTAAAGCATGGAAATGGCATGTGTTAATGGGCGGCAATAGCAATGCTTTTGATGCATATCTACTCATACAAGGCATGAAGACATTGGAATTAAGAATGGAAAAACATTGCAGCAATGCTGCTAAAGTGGCCAATTTCTTAGCTGCCCACCCTGCGATTGAACATGTAAACTATACAGGACTTGAAACACATCCACACCATGCCATTGCAAAAAAACAGATGAAATACCATGCGCCTTTGATAAGTTTTGAACTTAAAGGTGGTATAGAGGCTGGGAAAAAATTTATCAATGCGGTTGAAGTTTGTACACGTGCGGTGTCATTAGGCACAGTAGACACATTGGTATCACACCCTGCAAGCATGACACATATGTCAATACCAAAAGAAGAAAGAATAAAGTATGGTATTACAGATGGTTTAATTAGAATGAGTGTGGGTATTGAAAATATTGAAGACCTGGAAGCAGATCTTGCACAGGCATTGGTGAAAGCAGCATCATAGTTCATCCATTCCTTTTTTAAATAATTTGTCAACCAAATTGATATGGATATTTTAATTCGTAAAGCACGTAAAACTGATTGTGCACGCATGATGGAACTGATTCAAGAATTAGCAGTTTACGAAAAAGCTCCTGATGAAGTGACGGTTTCCCTTAGCCATTTTGAAGAAAGTGGATTTGGCAGTAATCCAGTTTGGTGGGCATTTGTGGCCGAAGTAAATGGCGTAGTGATTGGCATGGCATTGTATTATGTTCGTTACTCTACTTGGAAAGGACAAAGAATGTATTTAGAAGATATCTTGGTGACAGAAGAAATGCGCGGTAAAAAAATTGGTAGTTTATTATTTGATGCGCTCATTAAAGAAGCAAAAGAAAAGGGATTCAATGGTATGAACTGGCAAGTACTTGAATGGAATGAGGCAGCAATCAATTTTTACAAAAAATACAATGCCAATTTTGATCCTGAATGGGTCAACTGCTCTATCGTATTTTAATGAACTAGATTAATCAAACAAAGTCCTCATTAATTCAACCTTTCGTTTTCCAAAAGACTTAGAAAATGTTAGTTCAAAACTATTGGAACGGATACCTGCTGCCGACAATCCATTGTTGTAGATATCATAACTCATCCCAAAAATATAATCGTCCATCATAATATTAACAGACGGAATAATTGCATCTTTATATCGGTAATAACATCCTAGGTATAAACGACGATCATGGTCAAATTTATACATAATTGGCAAGGAAAAACTACCACCTGCTACATAGGAATTTACTTTATTTCTGCTACTAAATGCACCATGCAATAAGTAGGTATAATCCTCGCTAAAATATTTTTCCAGATTAAAGAATAGCGCAGCACGCATCCCAGGTGCTTCATTAAACGGAGAATTTGTGACATCTGGTTTTGCAAAAAAGAAACCGTTCGCACTCACTTGTAGAAAAGTATTATTCGAGTGTCTTGTATAGAGCAATCCTGTATTGGCTGACAATCGACCAGGATTAGATATTAAAATTTCATTTGTCGGAATGCCAGATAAATTTCCAGACGGATCATACATATCACCAAATCTCAATTTAGATCGATCCAAATTAGTTTGCGCATAAGTCACCCCCAATCCTATGGCCAAATTAGAAAAATCATCTCCATCTAAAAATAAATGATATGCCGTATTGATTGTAATATAATTTGTGTTCAATAGGCCATTCATTAATTGCTCAGAAATAATTTGTCCACCAATGCCTAAGTAATTTGTTTGATCCAATGCCTTTCGATTGTATTTTCTATCCCACCCCACCACAATCGTTCTAGCAAAATTTGCACCACCAATTGATTGACTTCTCAAATTGGATTGAATACGTTGATCAAATACACCATTCCCCACCGATGCTGGACTCAAGAATTGGGCCGCAGCAAATGGCTGAGACAAAATAAGTTCTTGTGCAGTTGATGTATTCATCAGCACAAAAAAGAAAATTGATATGGTATATTTTAATTTCAAATTATTTTAACAATAGGACGGTGCCAGTTTTTGAATTAGTTACTCCATTTCTGTCAACATAAACTGCCGTCCAATAATAAATATCAGTTGGCATAGTATTCCCATTATAGCTTCCATCCCATCCTCTACTTAAGTCTTGTGATTGAAAAACCAAATTACCAGACCTGCTAAATATTTTTAAACTATTCAATGTAGTCACTCCTGCATTACTAATCACTTTAAGCACATCGTTCAATCCATCCCCATTGGGTGTGAATGCATTGGGCAAATCAAAAATAATAACAGCAGGCGCTATCGTAATTTCAAAATCTGCACTTTGCGTCAAACAGTTATTCGCATCTTTCACCTGATACTTAACATTAACAATTCCTTCCTTAATCGCACTAAATACTGCAGAAGCCCCTCCACTAATGCTATAATTTGTAGTATTATTTGGTATCCAAGTATAGGTATAAGGTGCAGTTCCACCACTTGCAGCTGCTGTCAAATCAATACTATTCCCTTCCATTACTTTATTATTTGTTGCTACAATTACAGCAGCATTGGGTAATGGATAAAATGTCGCAGTGGTATTTTTTACAATACTTTCACAAGAGGTAGTTTTATCTATAATTTTTCCTGAATAAACTCCTGGAACTGTCGTTACAAAACTTGATACAGATCCAGGCGCAGTAACACCAGATGGCACTGTCCATAAATAATTATAATCCGTCAAAACACCAGTAGAAGGTGTGATTCTGATATTTTGTGGATTACCCAAACAAACTGTTGTATTATTGATTGTAAAATCAGGAATTGAATTGACTGTAACAGCCACAGAACTAGAATTGAAACAGCCATTATCATCTGTTCCAGTAACACTGTAAGTTTTAGAAGTACTTGTGGAAAGACTTATAAGATTATTTGTATTTCCGTTATCCCAAAAATAAGTTCCACTTAAACCAGCACCAGATGCAGTAAGTGTAATAGTTTCCCCCTCGCAAATAACATTTTTAGAAGCAGTTGCAATAATTGTTGGTTTTGCATTGACAACTACAGTAATCGGGTCAGAAGCTTCACTAACACAACCATCGACTGTAACAGTTGCTGTGTAACTTCCTGACGCGATTGAAGTAACAGTTGCAATTGTTGGATTCTGATCTGAAGATGTAAAATTATTCACACCAGTCCAAGAAAATGTACCTCCAGTAACATTCGCAGTAGTCAAATTTAAATTTACGCCTTCACATATTGGACTATTGCTTGTAATTACGGGTTTTGATGGAATTGGTTTAATTTCAACTTCAACTTCATTTATATCAGTACAACTTTCTGTAGTTGTCCCCTTAATATAATAAGTCCCTGTCGTAGTAACTGCTGACGGCGTTGTTAATACCGTTGTCGCTGCAGCATCTGTGTAATAACTATACGTAATACTAGATGTTGAACCTGCCGTAATTGAACTTGCTGTTAAATCTATAGCATTAGGCGCACACACCGCAGATGGATTTGTGATCACTACTGTTGGAAGTGGATTCACCGTAACAGAAGCAGGTTCAACTTTACTACAGTTTGAAGCTGTTGTACCCTTAATATAATAAGTCCCTGTCGTAGTAATTGCTGACGGCGTTGTTAATACCGTTGTCGCTGCAGCATCTGTGTAATAACTATACGTAATACTAGATGTTGAACCTGCCGTAATTGAACTTGTTGTTAAATCTATAGCATTAGGCGCACACACCGCAGATGGGTTTGTAATTGTAACTATTGGAAGTGGATTCACCGTAACAGAAGCAGTACCACTTGCCGTATTACTACATCCAGTTAAACCTGATTCACTCACTCCTGATAATACATATGTAAAACTATTTGCAGCATTCACAGGTACACTTATACTCACACTATTACCAGATGTCGTTGTTATAGTTTGACTTGCACCACTGTTTAATGAATATGTAAACACATAAGGAGCAGTCGCACCTGAACCCGTGAACGTTATAGTTGGTGATGTACCATCTTTACACACAGTTGATACACTCGATGCAATTGCAGCAACAGGAAGTGGATTCACCGTAACAGAAGCAACTTGTCCATATATGTTGTTTGAACATTGCCTTATTGAACCTAGTTCTTTTACGCTAACTAGTTGATAATCAAAATTTCCAGAATTATTTGTTGGAACTGAAAGCGTAGTTGAACTTCCAGTTGTTGATGTTATTGTCTGACTTGAAATCCCATTAATTGTATATGTAAATTCATATGGTGAACTTCCTCTTGATCCAGTGAATGTTAATATTGGATTACTAGAATTCATACAAACTACCGCACTTCCACCAATAGTTGCTTCTGGAACTTCTAATACCTGAACAAAAAGATAAGGACTTTGAGTTAAATAGGTATTACTTGGGTTTAAAGAAAGTAAATTTGATACAGTTCCTGCAAATCTTGCTCTATAAAAATATGAATTAGCACTTGAAAGCTGAACTGGGGGACTTGTCAGTTCCCCTAAAATGTTATCATAATTGGTATTAAAGTAACCATTTATACTTGGTATGGTGAACCAATTTGAAATCCCATCAATAGAATATTCTATATTAAAATATCGATACTTCGCCGCATCATTTGGAGCTGTAATTGTAGCATATATCTGTCCTCCAGCACAAATTGGAGATGAATACCCATTTGTTAGTTGAATTGTAGGTGGAGCTTGAGCATGAATATTCAAAGAAATTATTAAACCTAATAAAAATACAATTACCCGCTTATTCAAAAAACGGGGGCAAGTTTTTGTTATTAAAAATTGAATAGCCAGTTTAAACAATGAATATAAATTTAAAAGCTTCTAGAAATTACTCTAGAAGCTCCTAAAATTACTATAAATAGTATAAAATCTGCTTAAATTAGTGTTAATCCAATTATTGTACTCCGTTCACCACAGCATCCTTGTACACTTTTTGTACTAATCCTTGCAAAACCTTTCCAGGACCAACTTCTGTAAATGCTGTTGCCCCATCTGCAACCATGGCTTGTACAGTTTGTGTCCACTTTACAGCACCTGTTAATTGTGCGATCAAATTATCTTTAATTTTTGTAGGATCTGTTACAGCTGTTGCTACCACATTTTGATAAACTGGACAGATTGGTGTATTGAATGTAGTGGCCTGAATTGCTGCTGCCAATTCAATTTTAGCTGGTTCCATTAATGGTGAATGAAAAGCACCTCCTACTGGTAATACCAAAGCTCTCTTTGCACCAGCTGCTTTCATCTGCTCACAAGCAATTTCGATGCCTTTTGTTGTACCAGAAATAACCAATTGTCCAGGACAATTATAATTTGCAGGCACTACTACTTCTCCTGATTCAGCTGTAACAGATGCACAGATTGCTTCTACTTTTTCATCATCTAAAGCAAGTACAGCAGCCATGGTAGATGGTTGTAATTCACAAGCAGACTGCATTGCTTTTGCACGAATACTTACTAAACGTAATGCATCTTCAAAACTCAATGTCTTATTCGCTACCAATGCAGAGAACTCTCCTAATGAATGGCCAGCTACCATATCAGGTTTCGCTGAATCCATAGTTAAATAAGCTACTACCGAGTGTATAAAAATAGCAGGCTGCGTTACATTGGTTTGTTTCAACTGCTCGTCTGTTCCTTCAAACATAATATCACTAATTCTGAACCCTACTATCTCATTGGCTTTTTCGAATAGCGCTTTTGCTGCTTCGTTTGTCTCGTATAAATTTTTTCCCATTCCAGAAAACTGACTTCCTTGTCCAGGAAATACAAATGCATGTTTTGACATATTGAATCGTTTGGCCAAAAATAAATCAAAAACCAACACTTATTCAAATAAAAATGGTGGAGTTACACTCCACCATTCACTAACTAAACTAACCTATCAACCAAATTTTTATGCATTGATATCTAAATATTTTAAGAATTCAGCCTTGGTTGCTTCCTCCTGAAATTTACCACCATAAAAACCAGTAATGGTATTTGAACTATCGTCTTTCACACCCCTGCTTGCTACACATAAATGCTTTGCATCTAAATACACCGCTACGTCTTGTGTTTGTAATACAGTTTGTAATGCCTTGCCAATTTGCATGGTTAAACGCTCTTGCACTTGGGGACGCTTTGAATAATATTCAACCAATCTATTTAGTTTACTCAATCCAATCACTTTACCACTGCTAATATAAGCCACATGTGCTTTACCAAAGAAAGGCACAAAGTGATGCTCACAATTGGTATAGAAATTGATATTTTTCTCTACCAACATTTCATTGTACTGAAATTTATTTTCAAACAAAGTCATGCTAGGCATGTTTGCAGGATTTAAACCCTGAAACAATTCTTTTACATACATTTTAGCAACTCTTAATGGTGTACCTCTCAAACTATCATCGTTTAAGTCCATCCCTAAGGTTTCCATAATGGCCCTAAAATGTGGTTCAATGATCGCAATTTTTTCTTCATCTGATTTTTCAAATGCATCTGCACGCAAAGGTGTATCTACTGAACTTGCTTTATGCTCGTCTCCCATTTCTTCTATCAATAAATGGCTTAAATCAATTTTTTCTTCACTAAGCGGGGTAGTCAACAAAGTTTCTTTCTGTTTCATAAAGTCGAATTTTTAATGCCAATTGCTCAGCAATACGAGGTCTTAATAAATTATAAATCACGATGGCTATATTTTCTGCCGAAGGATTTAAATTTTTAAACAACTCGGTGTCTAGGTTTAAATTTTTGTGATCGAATCTGGAAATAACTTCTTCTTCAACTATTTTGCTTAAGTCTTTGGTATTGATCACAAATCCAGTAATTGGATCGGGAACGCCTACTACTTTTACAACTAAGTCATAATTATGTCCATGATAATTGGGATTACTACATGCACCAAATACACGCTTATTTTCTTCGTCTGTCCAATCTGGACAATACAATTTGTGAGCGGCATTAAAATGCTCTTTTCGATAAACCGCCACTTGATGTTCCATAGTTTCCTTATTAAGAGGATGAAGTTACATCATTAAGAACAAGGAATAGGTTATTTTGTTTAACTTAAATGCATTTAAATTAAACAAATAGGGCTAAAAAACAATTATGTTGAGTTAATAGAGGTTATTTAACCAAAATATTCCACAAAAATACGAGGTGTTTCATACAACTTAATGCAATGTAATTGTACTTCTGAAGGAATTTGAGGTGCCAACTGTTCCCAAATGGCGATTGCTAGATTTTCAGTTGAACAAAGTTTACCTTCCATAAATGGCACGTCTAAATTTAAATTTTTATGGTCCAGTGGGTCTATTACGTGCTTTTTTATGATTGTACTCAACTTCTTTACATCAAATAAGAAGCCTGTTTCGGGGTTAGGAGTCCCTTTGATAGTCACCAGCAACTCATAGTTATGTCCATGCCAATTTTCATTAGCACACACCCCAAACACCTCCTCATTTTTTTCTTTTGACCAATTTGGATTGGCTAATTTATGGGCTGCGTTAAAATGTTCCACTCGAGTTAAGTACACCATCTTCGTTTCTTTTTGCAAAGATATAATTTTGATGGAACTTTATCTTATGAGAGTCATTATATCTGCAGCAACAAAAGGGGAATGGATGCCACTGTATCAAAAAATCAACCCAAAATTTGTCTCCCCTAATAAAAAGTTCTCGGTGGGCTTTCATGAATCTGGAATTGGTATGCTGGCAAGTAGTGTCTCTTTAATGAAGCTAATTGCACAAGAAACACCTTCACTCATCATTCAAATGGGTATTGCAGGAAGCTTAGATACAAAAATTCAATTGGGAAAGGTATACTCAATTAAAAATGAAGTCATTGGTGACCTAGGTGTGACAGAACATAAACAATGGAAAGATTTGTTTGATTTAAAATTAGATAAGGCAAACGCCGCACCATTTGAAAAAAAATCTTTACCAAATACTTGGTTGAAACAATACAATTTATTGAAGTTGCCCGCTAAAAATGGCGTGACTGTGAATACGATTACAACTGATAAAAAAATTGCAGAAAGGTACCGCGTTAAATACCATGCAGATTTAGAATCCATGGAGGGTGCCGCATTGCATTATATTGGCAGAGATTTAAATATCCCATTTTTACAAATACGTTCCGTATCAAATTATATAGGTGAACGTAATAAAGCAAAATGGAAATTACAGGAGGCAATTTATAATCTAAACGAAGCGGTTTTCAATTATATAGAAGCATTATCCCAACACCCATTATAAATCTGAATATTATTTAAAATGCCCATCATTGACCTTGGATTTTCTCCCTGCCCAAACGATACTTTTATATTTGATGCCTTAGTCAATCATAAAATAGATACAAGGGGTTTGGATTTTAAATTGCATTTGGAAGATGTGCAAACCCTTAATGAATGGGCTTTAGTGGGCAAGTTACCCTACTCAAAAATTAGTTATGGGGTCTGGCCTAAAATAAAAAACAACTACCAACTTTTAGAAAGTGGCGGCGCATTAGGAAAAGGCGTTGGCCCATTGTTGATTTATAAAGGATCCAAGCCAGATCCTAGCACGATGCGCGTTGCTATTCCTGGAATGAACACAACTGCACATTTATTATTTAGTATAGCTTACCCCGAAGTAACAAACAAAATATTTTTAGTTTTCAATGAAATTGAGGAAGCTGTAATTTCTGGGAAAGTGGATGCAGGTGTCATCATTCATGAGAATCGTTTTACCTATGCAGATAAAGGCCTTTCATTGTGGATGGACCTTGGTAATTATTTTGAAAACACATTCGATGCACCTATTCCTTTAGGTGGAATTATTGCAAGAAAAGATCAACCCGAAGATGAGATTAAGCTTATGGATACGCTCATTAAAGAAAGTGTAGAATACGCTTTTAAGAATAGCTATGCTCAATTGCCTGAATTTGTCTTAAGGCATTCCCAAGAGTTGTCAGAACAAGTAATGCGACAGCACATTGATTTATATGTGAACGATTTTAGTATTCGTATGGGTGTAACTGGTAAAAATGCAATCAACAAGCTAGAGGAAGTTTACAATCAACTTGGTCTATAACAGGTAATTTATTTTACTAAACTTGAAGTACTATGGTTTCAAGGCTTTTGCGTAAGCCGCCAATACCCTTGCCCTAGCTTCCTCATGTACAACTATAGGTCTTGGATAGCTTAAACTATCGAATTCTGGCACCCACTTTCGGATATATTTCAGCTGTTTATCAAACTTCTCGGTTTGAAGTTTGGGATTGAATACCCTAAAATAGGGTGCAGCATCACAACCACTGCCACTCGCCCATTGCCAACCACCATTGTTTGCAGCAAAATCAAAATCCAATAATTTTTGGGCAAAATAAGCCTCCCCCCATCGCCAATCTATTAATAAATGCTTGGTCAAAAAACTTGCAACAATCATCCTCACTCTGTTGTGCATAAATCCTGTGGCATTTAATTCACGCATGCCGGCATCCACAATAGGATACCCCGTCTGACCCTTACACCAAGCCTCAAATTCTTTTTCATTATTACGCCATTCAATTAAATCGTATTGACCTCTAAAAGATTTGCCTTCTGCCACATGAGGAAAATGCCATAAAATCATGTGGTAAAAATCACGCCAAATGAGTTCATTCAAATAAGTAGTATTCACCTTTGCTGTTTCCAAAGCCAGTTGTCTGATAGAAATTGTCCCAAATCTTAGGTGAACTCCCAAATGTGATGTACCTCCTTCAATCGATGGAAAATCCCTCTGACTAGTGTAATTTTTAACGGTGGCTTCTTTCCATTTTTTATCTGGTACAACCAAATCGGTTGCCTTAAATCCCATTTCTTTTAAACCTGGTATGGTCAATGGATTACTATCTAAAAAATACTCGATCCCTTTTTCTGATGGAGAAGGTTTGGGTGGATTGGCATCCCATGCCATTTTCCATTTTCTAGAATAAGGTGTAAATACGGTGTAAGGTTTACCGTCATCTTTGATCACTTCATCTTGCTCAAAAATCACTTGGTCTTTGTAAGTATGAAAGGTTATTTGATCTTTAATTAATATTGAATTGATATTTGCATCTCTTTGAATACCATACTGTTCATAATCTTTATTTGTAAAAACTGCTTTAATTTGATACTGCTTTTTAAGCTGCTCAAATGCTGCTGCTGGGCTTCCGTAATAAACCCAAAGCGACTTCCCTTTTGCCACTAACTCAGCCTGTATTTCTAGGATAGCGCGATGAATAAAATCAACCCTTCTGTCTGCTTTATCTTCTAATTTATCTAAAATAGCCCGGTCAAAAATGAAAATAGGTAGCACTTTTAACCCTTCCTTTTGTGCCATTTTAAGTGCATGGTACAGCCCTGTATTGTCTTTTAACCTAAGATCTCTACGAAACCAAAATAGTATAACGGATGGATTTGTCATGAAAAGATAACAATTGGAGGTACAAATAGTTGAACTTCAGGCCCAATTTATCAATTAATAATTAATTTAGAGGATGCAAATTAAAGCCTTAATCGAGACCCTTGAAGACTGGGCACCACCCCAATTTCAAGAATCCTATGACAACTCGGGACTAATTGTGGGCAGTCCCGATGAAAATTGCACCGGTGTTTTATGCTCTTTAGACTGTACTGAGGCCGTGGTGGAGGAAGCAATACAAAAAGGGTGTAACCTAATAGTAAGTCATCACCCTATCATTTTTAAAGGCATTAAACAATTTAGCGGCGACCATTATGTACACCGAACTGTGCTTAAGGCAATTCAAAATAACATCGCTTTATATGCAATTCATACCAACTTGGACAATGTGATCCATGGCGTAAATAGCAGTTTAGCAGACCGCCTTCACCTAGAAAATAGAAAAATTTTAGCGCCAATTCCAGGTCTTTTTGACAATAATGGACAAGCTGTTGGTGCTGGTTTAGTGGGCGAACTTCCACTCGAGACTGAACCTGAAGCATTGATTAGATGGGTAAAAGAGAAGTTAAAATTAGAGGTCATAAAACATACAAAATTAATTAATAAAAAATTGATTACCATAGCTTTATGTGGTGGTAGTGGAAGTTTTTTATTAGATCAAATCAAAGCCCAAAATATTGATTGTTTTATTACAAGTGATCTTAAATACCATGACTTTTTTGAAGCTGACGGCAAATACCTTTTGTTAGATATTGGCCATGGCGAAAGTGAACAATTTGTTCCTACACTAATTGTTGACTATTTAAAGCGTAAATTCCTTACCTTTGCCGTCCTCGAATCTGAGGTGAAAACACAACCTATAAGCTACTTAAAATAAAACATTCATATGGCATCAGTCAAAGACTTTTCAGTAGAAGAAAAATTAGTGAATCTTCACAAACTTCAAACCGTAGATAGCAGCATCGATCAGATCGAAATTTTGCGTGGTGAATTACCTATGGAAGTGAAAGACTTGGAAGACGAAGTTCAAGGATTGGTGAACAGACAAACAAGAATCGAAGAAGAAATCAACGGTATCACTGAATTTATTGAAAGCAAGAAAGCTGCAATTAAAGAAAGTGAGGAATTAATAGCTAAATACGAGAAGCAAAGCGAGAACGTAAAGAACAACCGTGAGTTCGAAGCAATTAACAAGGAATTAGAGATGCAAGGTTTGGAAATCAAACTTTCAGAAAAACATATCCGTGACGCCAACGAAGAACTGGCAGAGAAGATCAAAGCGCTAGAAGCTGCAAAAAAGACCATTGCTGTGAAAGAGGGCGTATTAACACACAAGAAAAGTGAATTAGAGAAAATCATTGCTGATACTGAAATTGAGGAAAAAGAATTGAGAGCTAAAAGTGTTGAAGCTAGATCTCATATTGATGAGCGTTTATTGTATAGCTATGACCGTATCAGAAATTCTTACCGCAATGGCTTGGCCGTAGTAACAGTTGAGCGCGATGCTTGTGGTGGTTGCTTTAATGCTATCCCTCCTCAGCGTCAAAGTGAGATTCGTTTACACAAGAAGATCATTGTTTGTGAGAACTGTGGTAGAATCTTAGTAGAAGGTGAATTAGCTGGTAAAGAAGCATAATTACAATAAGTTTAAAATATATTAAGAAAGGGTAGTCAAACGGCTACCCTTTCTTAATTTTACAACATGAGAAAATGTTTTTTGCTGGCTTTGACCCTCACACTTACAATTCATGTCTTTGCGCAGTACCAATACAATTGGACAGCTCGAACACAAAAAATATATGAATCAATCACAAGCTTAAAAATCCCCGAAGCAAGGATCCTGATCAATCAAGATAAAAAAGCCAATTCAAACAATCTTATCTACCCTCTTTTGGAGAGTTATGCCGATTTTTATCAATTGTTTTTAAATGAAAATAAAGCCGAATACAATTTAATCTATCCTTTATTTGAACAAAGGATCAAACTATTTGAAGATGGTCCAAAACAATCACCCTACTATCTATACAGTGTAGCCTTGGGACATTTTCATAAATCTCTTACAGCCATTCGATTCAATAAGAATTTTGAAGCTGCCCTAGATTTTAGAAAAGCATTCTTATTATTCAAGGCAAATAAAAAAGCCTACCCCAATTTTACGCCTAACGATGTCTACCTTGGACTAATGACGACTGTGATTGGGACCATACCCAAAGGTTATCAATGGATGGCAAATGTGTTAGGCATGTCGGGGAAAATTGCGGATGGTAATGCCCTAGTTTTAAAATACATCAACAGCAGAGATCCACTGTCAATTCAATGTCGTAACGAAGCGCTTTTTATTTACCCCTACTTAATCATAAACTTTGAAGGGAATAAGAAAAAGGCTTTCGAATTCATAGAAAAAACAGACTATGATTTTGTGAATAATCATCTACATGCCTATATGGCAACCAATTTATACCTGAATAACCAACAATCACAGAAAGCACTACAAATTGCAGCATCCATCAACCCATCCAACGCCTACCTTGATCTTCCCTTTTGGGCACTTGAAAAAGGATACGCATCTTTAAATGAATTAAAGTTGGATGCAGCAAAAACAGCATTTCAAAATTTTTTAGTTCGCTTTAAAGGCCAATTTTATGTGAAGGATGCCTATGAAAAACTTAGTTGGATTGCTTACATGCAAGGTGATCAAGTCAAGGCCAGCGCTTTTAGAAACAACGTCATTTCACAAGGAAGCGATATCACGGATGCTGATAAACAAGCTTTACAAAACGCAAAAAAAGGGAGTTGGCCCCATCCAATTCTACTGAGAGCAAGGCTATTAAGTGACGGAGGATATCAAAATCAAGCTCTGGCTGTTTTGGCTGGTAAAACAAGTAAAGACTTTGATAAGGAGGCCGACAAAACTGAATTTGCTTACCGCCTTGGTCGTATTTACGATCTAGCTGGACAGCCGGATCAAGCAATCCATTTTTATAAATCGGCCATTGAAAAAGGATCAGATCAACCTGAATATTTTGCAGCTAGAGCCGCACTTCAAATTGGTTTGATTTATGAACAAAAAGGCAATTACAATTTAGCCATCTCCTTTTTTAACACCTGCTTAGAAATGAAAAACCACGCTTTCAAAAATTCCTTAGACCAAAAAGCAAAAACAGGTATTCAGCGATGTTTAAGGAAATAAAATTGGGTGTATATTGCAGTGCATCATGCTGAGCAATCTAAACATACAGAACTACATATTAATCGACGAATTAGAGATTAATTTATCCAACCATCTCTCTGTAATCACAGGAGAAACGGGTGCGGGTAAGAGTATTATTATGGGCGCGCTTGGTTTGATTTTAGGTGATCGTGCTGATAGCTCAGTTTGCCGTAATCCTCAAAAAAAATGTGTGATCGAAGGCAGGTTTAACCTTGCAAACAAAGCGCAGTATGCCCCATTTTTTGAAGCAAACGACTTAGACCTTACTGATGAAATAATTATAAGGAGAGAAATCAACGCACAAGGAAAATCCAGGGCTTTTATCAATGATACGCCTGTTAATCTTGTGGAATTAAGGGAACTTACATCGGCTTTAGTTGACCTTCACCAACAATTTGATACCCTCACATTGGGTGACATGGAATTTCAACGAAAGGTATTAGATGCATTGGCTAATTTGCAAAATGACCTGGATCTTTACCAAAGCAATTTCTTTCAGTGGAAGTCCGATAGTAAGCAATTGCAAACACTAATTGAACAAAAAGAAAAATTTGATCAAACGGTTGCTTACCAATCTCATTTACTTGAAGAATTAAATAATTTAGACTTACAAGAAAACGAATTAGAGCAATTAGAAATTGATTTAAAATTCATGGAAAATGCTGCTGAAATTAAAGCTCAGCTTGCACAAAGTATCCATGCACTGGATGAGTCAGAACAACCAATTGTGCAACAAATTAAACAGATTGCAAATAACCTAGAATCAATTTCAAAATTCCAGAACAACTTTGACCCTCTTCTAGAAAGGTTAAAAGCCGCCCAAATAGAACTGGCAGATATCGCAAGCGAGCTCAATACATGGCAAGATAAGATTGATTTTGATGCAGCTAAAATTGCTAGCATTCAAGAAAGATTGTCTCAGGGATACCGTTTACAAAAAAAACATAAAGTCCAATCGACTGCTGCCCTTTTAGAAATCCAGTCTACACTTGCAAAAGAATTAGAAGCTGTTTTACATATAGATGAAGCTATTGAATCCTATTCTAAAAAAGTAGCAGCTGCAGCAATTGAGTTGTCAAAACAAGCAAATACACTCAGTGAAAAACGTAAAAAGCAAGCAGCACCATTCACAAAACAAGTGAACCATTTATTACAACAAGTGGGCATGCCTAATGCACAATTAAAAGTACAAATTGACCAAGTGCCATTCAATCAATTTGGTATTGATAAAATTGATTTTCTCTTTGATGCAAACAATACCCAAAAATTCGAACCTATAAAAAAAGTAGCAAGTGGTGGTGAATTAAGTCGTTTAATGCTATGTATAAAATCACTGGTTGGAAAATCAATCGATCTACCCACCATGATTTTTGACGAAATTGACAGTGGCATTTCTGGGGAGCCTGCTAAACAAGTTGGATTATTATTAAAAGAATTAGGCCAAGCACGTCAGGTTTTATGTATCACACATCAACCTCAGATTGCAGCTAAAGGTCAATCCCATCTTTACGTTTACAAAGTACAAGAAGGCAATACGACTCATACCCATTTGCGTTCACTTTCAGCTGACGAGCGTGTGATACATATTGCACGAATGATTGGCGGCGATCCTCCAAGTAAAGCGGCAATGGAGCATGCCCAAGAATTACTATCTTAATCTATATTAAGCCGTCTGAATGACTATTTTGTAGGATATTATAATTATTTTTACAAGAATTAAATAAACCCATAAAGATGGCATACAATTTATTAAAAGGCAAAAGAGGAATTATCACTGGCGCTTTAGATAGCAATTCGATTGCTTGGAAGGTAGCTGAACAAGCACATGCAGAAGGTGCAACATTTGTTTTAACCAATGCTCCTATCGCAATGCGCATGGGAGAGATCAATGCATTGGCTGAAAAAACAAATTCTAAGATTATTCCAGCAGATGCAACCAATGTTGAAGAATTAACCAACTTATTTACGCAGTCTCAAGAAATCTTAGGTGGTAAAATTGACTTCGTCTTACATTCAATTGGCATGAGTGTCAATATTAGAAAAAATATTCCTTACCCATCTTTGAACTATGACTATTATGCCAAAGGGGTAGACGTTTCTGCAATGTCTTTACATAAAATGTTAAGCGTTGCCTACAATATGGATGCTTTAAATGAACATGCAAGTGTGGTTGCATTAACCTATGCCGCAGCTCAAAGAACCTATCCTTTTTATACAGATATGGCTGATATTAAAGCATTGTTGGAATCTATTGCACGAAGCTTTGGCTACCACTATGGTTTAAAGAAAAAAGTACGTGTCAACACGGTATCTCAGTCTCCTACTAAGACAACTGCAGGAACTGGTATAAAAGGATTTGGTGATTTCTACGATTATGCGGATGCTATTGCGCCACTTGGTAATGCAACTGCAGAAGATTGTGCCAACTATTGTATCACTTTATTCTCTGACTTAACTAGAATGGTAACAATGCAGAACTTGTTCCATGATGGTGGTTATTCTACTACTGGCGTGAGTGACTTAGTAATGCAAAAAGCTGGAATTACTCAAGGATAATTGTAGAGTTTAAAATAATCTAAAGTCAAAATAAAAAAGTTCAAATTAAAATCATGAGCGACAAGCAAATCAACCCTAAACTAGTAGAAGCAATTGGCTACCTGGGTTCTTTTTTGAGCTGTGTTACTTTTATACCTCAGGTATATCTAACCTGGCAATCCAAGAATGTAGCAAGCTTAAGTTTATTGATGATCTTGATTGTTAATTTTAGTTGCATTGTTTGGTTGACTTATGCTTATTTAATCAAAAGCAAGCCAGTCCTTGTAGCCAATACTATTGTGTTGACTTTAAGCTTGATGCTGCTTTATTTTAAATTGACTTTCTAGTAAAAAAATTAGATCATTATAAACCCAATAGAGGGTTAATATCTCTAGAACTATTTTACCCGTTTAATAAAAAGGAGTAGTATTGTCGATTTGTAAGAATATTTTTCCCGATTTAGATAAAAAAAAGAGGACACAATTCTGTGTCCTCTTTTTTTTATCTAAATTCATTAGAGACTAAAATAACGTGGGATTAGTTTCACTAAGAAAAGCCCACGTTATTTTAGTACTCATCTTCGTTAAACATAAAATCTTCTTGGCTTGGATAATCTGGCCAAATATCTTCAATACTTTCATATACTTCGCCTTCGTCTTCCAATTCTTGTAAATTTTCTACTACTTCTATAGGGGCACCGCTCCTGATGGAGTAGTCGATCAATTCATCTTTCGTTGCTGGCCAAGGCGCTTCTTCTAAATAGCTGGCTAATTCTAATGTCCAAAACATAAGGTTCTTTTTTGCAAAAGTAGCCGTATAAATGATATGACCAAATCTGATTTTTCTACATCCTATAAACATTTTGTAAAAATTTGACAAATTTGACTGGGTAATCGTAGGTTTGTAGCATGGAGATGCAGCCAAAACTATTAGTAGCCAAGGATATATGGAAGCAATATGGAACCTTACCCGTGCTTAAAGGTGTTTCATTAGCGCTTTCTAAAGGGGAACTGGTTTCTATTGTTGGCCCCTCTGGCGCAGGCAAATCGACACTATTGTATATTGTGAGTAGTCTAGAAAAAGCAGATAAAGGGCAAATTTGGTTCGATGGCGTCGCCATTGATCAATTAAATCAACAAGAATTGGCCCATTTTAGGAATCAAAAAATTGGTTTTGTATTCCAGTTTCACCACTTATTACCAGAGTTCACTGCCATTGAAAATATTTCCATTCCAGGATGGATTGGCAAAAAAGACAAAAAGGTGGTGGCAAAAAAAGCCCTCGAATTATTAGACTTTTTAGGCCTTTCGGACAAGCAAAATAAAAAGCCGCATGAATTATCAGGAGGAGAGCAGCAAAGAATTGCCGTGGCAAGAGCATTGATCAACAATCCTGCACTCATTTTTGCGGATGAGCCCACAGGCAATTTAGATAGTGAAAATGCGCAGGCAATGCACGCACTGTTTCTTCGTTTGAAAAAAGAAATGAACCAAAGTTTTTTAATCGTAACACACAATGAAGCATTGGCTAGTTTAAGCGACAGAACCCTAACAATGAGGGATGGACTATTTGTGTAATTTACCGATTAGGTATTAGATACGAGGCTTCCAGGGCTGATCCTCCACCCCATTTAAATATCCAATATACCTTGCTAAGGTGAAAAGATAATCGCTTAAACGATTTAAATATTTGATCACCAAGGTTTCTACAAAAAGATTTTCTTCTTGCATATGTACACACCAACGTTCTGCTCTTCTGCAAACGCATCTAGCGATGTGTGCAGTAGAAATAGCTTGATGTCCTCCTGGTATAATAAATGACTTCATTGGCGCAAGCACTTCGTTCATTTTATCCATTGCCAATTCAAGACCAGTAATATCTTCTTCTTTCAAATCGGGTATTCTTAATGCCGATTCTTTTTCTGGATCGCAAGCCAAACTCGAACCAACAGTGAATAACCTGTCTTGTATTTCTTTTAAATCAATTTTGATTTTAGCATCTGAAACTAAATCACTAAGTAATCCAATAAAAGAGTTTAGCTCATCTACAGTACCGTAGGATTCAATTCTTACGTGACTTTTAGGCACTCTTGTTCCTCCTATTAAAGAAGTTTTTCCTTGATCACCTGCCTTTGTATAAATTTTCATACTTATATAACAAATCCAAACTAAGTTAGTTCAGTCATTAACGAATTAAATATGCTTTTGGTTTAATGTATCGGTTTCTACATTGCCATCTTTTAAACGAACTACACGATGTGCATATTGAGCAATGTCTTCTTCGTGTGTAACAAGAATGACAGTATTTCCTGCAGCATGTATTTTACCAAATAACTCCATCACTTCTACAGAAGTTTTTGAGTCCAAATTACCTGTAGGCTCATCCGCTAATAAAATAGATGGATTGTTCACCAAGGCTCTGGCAATTGCCACACGCTGTATTTGACCTCCACTTAACTCATTAGATTTGTGATGACTTCTTTCTGCTAAGCCTACTTTTTCTAAAGCTACCAATGCTCTTTCTAATCGTTCTTTTTTGGGTACACCAGCATATACCAAGGGAAGGGCTACATTCTCTGCAGCAGTCAATCTTGGTAATAAATTAAATTGTTGGAATACAAATCCAATTTCAACATTTCTAATGCCCGCTAATTCATCATCTGACATGGCACTAACATCATGTCCATTTAAATTATAAATTCCGGCTGTAGGAGAATCCAAACATCCTAGGATATTCATCAAGGTGCTTTTACCACTTCCTGAAGGCCCCATCAATGCAACATATTCGTTTCTATTGATATCTAAATTGATTCCTTTTAATACAGGGATGGCCTGATTTGCCATAAAGTAACTTTTCTGAATATTTCTAAGCTCAATAACTGCTGACATAATTGTTTATTTACGAATGACTTTGGGTACTTTAAAATAAGGAGCTGCTGCCGCTGGTGCATTGGATAAAGCTTCTTGATTACTTATTGATCCTTCTACCTTATCTGCTCTTAACACATTGTATGTATTTCCCATATGCATCAATGGTTTCGTTCCAGTAGTATCTAAAGCATTTAATTGCTCTACAAAACCTACCAGATCTTGCATATCCTGCACTAATTTGTCCATATTTTCTGGCGCTACATTTAACCTTGAAAGGTGGGCTAAATGACGCACTAAAGAGGCATCTACTTGCATGGTACAAATGTACTCTAAAGCTCGGAACCCTCCACTTGGATTTGTTAAAAGGTTAAAAGAGGCAACCAATGGCGTTTTTTGCCCTTTTTTTGCCAAAATCAAAATATTTTTTTGAAAATAGTTGCATAACTAACTAATTTTACGAAAAGCTAGTTTATGCAACCAACTATAAAACAGGTCGTTGTCCTTGGAAGTGGTGTTATGGGTTCAAGAATTGCATGTCATTTCGCAGGTATTGGCGTGCAAGTTTTATTATTAGATCGTTTACAACCGGGTGCAGAAGAAAGTACCAACAGTAAAGAAAGAAATAAATTGGTGAACGATGCATTGCAAGCAGCAATTAAATCAAACCCATCTCCCATTTATACAAGTGCAACAATTAAAAATATCCGTACTGGAAATTTCACAGACGATATGTCCAAAATAGCCACTGCAGACTGGATCATTGAAGTGGTAGTTGAAAGACTAGATATTAAAAAAAGTATTTACGATCAAGTTGAACAATATCGTACACCAGGAACCTTGGTGAGTTCAAACACTTCAGGTATTCCAATTCATTTAATGGCTGAGGGGCGTTCTGAAGATTTTCAAAAACATTTCTGCGGTACACACTTTTTTAATCCACCAAGGTATTTAAGATTATTGGAAATCATTCCTACGCCAAAAACAGATCAGGCAGTGATTGATTTTCATATGCATTATGGAGATGTTTTCTTAGGTAAGACGACGGTATTATGTAAAGATACACCTGCATTCATAGCCAATAGAGTTGGGGTTTTTAGCATGATGAGTGTCTTACATATTATGGAAAAAATGGGCTTAACGATTGATGAAGTAGAAGCATTAACTGGTCCAATTTTAGGTCGTCCAAAATCTGCAACTTTCAGAACCGCAGATGTGGTGGGTATTGACACCTTAGTTAAAGTTGCAAATGGTGTAGCCGAAAATTGTCCAAATGATGAAGCGAGCTCAACTTTTAAACTTCCAACTTGGCTGGAGAAAATGGTGGAACAAAATTGGTTGGGTGATAAAACAGGACAAGGTTTTTTCAAAAAAGTAAAAACTGCCACTAGCAAAGAAATATTGACATTGAATTTATCTACACTTGAATATGAGCCTCGTAAGAAAACTAAAATGGCTTCTATTGATGCAGCAAAAGCCGTAGACAGTTTACCTGCTAGATTAAAAGTATTGTACAATGCTAAAGACAAAGCTGGTGAATTTATTCAATCATTTCATCATGCTTTATTCTCCTATATCAGCCATCGTATTCCTGAAATCAGTGATGAATTGTATCGCATCGATGATGCTTTAAAAGCTGGATTTGGTTGGGAAATTGGAGCTTTTGAATCCTGGAATGCATTGGATATTGAAGCGGTTATAAAAAATATGAAAGCAGCAGGTAACGCTGTGGCACCTTGGGTAGAAACAATGGTAGAAAAAGGGTTGTCTTTCTACACTACAAAAAATGGTAAGCGTTATTACTATGATATCCCAAGTGGAGATTATAAATTAATTCCTGGTGGATCCTCCTTCATGATCCTATCAGATTTTAAAGAAAAAACAATTTGGAAAAACAGTGCTTGCAATTTAGTGGATATAGGTGATGATGTATTTGGATTTAATTGGAATACTAAAATGAATAGTATCGGTGGAGAAGTACTAGAAGGATTGAATAAAGCCATACAATTATCAGAAGAAAAAAGTAAGGGCTTAGTGATCGCAAATGAAGGAAACTTATTCAGTGCAGGTGCAAATGTGGGCATGATTTTCATGTTAGCCATTGAACAAGATTATGAAGAATTAGATATGGCTATTCGTGCATTCCAAAACAGCATGATGCGTGTGCGCTACTCATCTGTACCAGTCGTAACCGCACCTCATGGACTTTGTTTAGGTGGTGGCTGTGAAATGAATTTACACGCAGATGCGATATGTGCTGCAGCTGAAACTTATATTGGTTTAGTTGAATTAGGTATTGGCGTCATTCCTGGTGGAGGTGGCACTAAAGAACTTGTTTTACGCGCATCTGATGAAATGCATGCTGAAGAACCAGAAACCATTACTTTAAAAAACAGATTCTTACAAATTGCAACTGCAAAAGTTGCAACATCAGCCCATGAAGCTATGGAAATGGGTATTTTCAGAAAAGGGCAAGATCATATTATTTTAAATCAGTCCAGACGAATTGCAAAAGCTAAAGAACAAGTACTTGAATTATTTAATGCTGGCTATACACAACCTATTCAACGCAATGATATAAAAGTAATGGGTAAAGCTGGGTTAGGTGCTTTGTATGCAGGCATCAATGGTATGTGGCGAGGCGGATATGCAACAGATCACGATGCTTTAGTTGCTCGTAAGTTGGCTTATGTAATGTGTGGTGGTGATTTAAGTGAAGCAACTGTTGTGAATGAACAATATTTATTGAATTTAGAACGAGAAGCTTTCTTAAGCCTTTGTGGAGAAAAGAAAACCTTAGAGCGTATTCAATCAGTCATTACTTCTGGAAGACCAATTCGTAACTAACAAATCGTCTAAGGCTTCATCCATGCTTGCATAGTTAAAGCTGAAACCAGTATCGATGATTTTTGCTGCGCTTACTTTAGCACTCTTCAAAACCTCTATGCTCATCTCTCCTAGCATTATTTTTAAAATAAAGCTAGGCACTTTGAATGGGAAATAATATTGGTGTAAACGCTGTGCAATCGCTTTTGTTAATTTTGCATTATCCACAGGGTCTGGCGCAACAGCATTGTACACTCCAACTATTTTTTCCTCCTCTAATGCATAAAGCATCATCCGATTTAAATCTTGCTGATGAATCCAACTAATTATTTGTTTACCATCCCCTAATATCGCAGCCAAACCAAATTTAGCAGGTTTAATAAATTCAGCAAGCGCACCTCCTTTTGGATTCAAAACGATACCTATTCTTAATGTTACAAGACGAATTCCCAACGCATGAATAGGATGCATGCTTTCTTCCCATAGTTTACAGGTGTCGCCTAAATAACTTGGACAATAGGGATCGGTCTCGACAAAACCTGTTTGTATACTTGTTGATGTATCAGGACCATACCAACCAATAGCAGAGGCAGCTACCACCGCTTTTACTTTATTAGGATTTGCTTTTAAAGCTTTTACAATCAATGCACTTGTTTCAATACGACTTGATAAAATAGCATTTTTTCTTGCAGCTGTCCATCGCTTATCTGCAACGCCCTCTCCTGCCAAATGAATGATATAATCAGCTGCAGCGATTGCTTCAGGATCAATCCAACCCCTGTTGAGATCCCACTGCGCATAAGTAAAATGCGCACGACTTGATTGTTTCTTTTGTCTTGTTAAAACAATTACTTGGTAACCCTTTGCCAATAATAAATTTGTGAATGATTGGCCTACCATTCCTGTTCCTCCGGTAATAAGTACTGTTTGCATACCTAAAGGTAAACAAAAAACCCCGCCTTTTCAGGCGGGGTTCCAACTAAATCAACTGTTCTATAAAAACGATTTTTAATCTGGCTTCTTACCATCTAGGAAAGAATTGATGGTTGAAATTTGAGTTTGGTTGTTTTCATCTTGCTCCACGGTGTACTTGCTGTAATAGTTTTCTACCGAAGCCATTGTATTTCCAAACAAGTCTAAATTTCTTCTAACATAGGCTGGAACTGCATCAAATTCTGTACCTGGATCTCCACCATTGTTAATATTGAAAGAAAGATTTCTTAATTTTTGAATACGCTCAGCAACTTTACGTCTTTGCTCTTCAGAATTATCCATTGAAATATCAAAGCTGGAGTGCTGAGGTCTATTTTGTTGTTCACCCAATGATTCCTCACGCATCACCAATTGCATTGTAGGTTCTTCTTCTACAGGCATTTCAACACTTCTAAATGAAGTTTCCACTGCTTCCGAGACTGGAGATGTTGCTGCATCATTAGATGCTACTACTACTTCTACCGCTTCGAATGCTGGTGCTGTTGCTTCTTCAATTGTGGTTGATTCAGCTTCATCAGTGCTCGCATAAATATTCACTGGTTTATTTAACACAAATTCTGTAGTGAAGTTATTTTCTTCAGGCAGTTCCATATTTAACTCAAATACTTCTGCCACCTCCTCATCCAATTCAGGTGTTTCTACCACCAACTCCGTTGACGCCATTTCGAATTGATCTACCGAAGCTTCCAATTCTGGTGCTGAAATTGATTCAACTTCCTCCTCATAATCAGGCGCTGAAACATATACATGACTCATCTCTGGCATAGTAAATTCTTGCATCGTTGGCGCTAAATCCAATGTTTCAATTGCTATTTCAGCCGATGGCGCTTCTTCTTCTGTATGGATGTTTGCAGTCACTATTTCCTCAGTCAATGTAGCTTCTGGCGTTTCATTCATTGGTGCAATTGGCGCGATTGGAGCTGCAGGTTCAGATTGTAAGGTCATTACAATCTTTTCTTCTATTGGCGCTTCTACTTCCTTAACTGATTCTTTTTTGAATGGATCCTTGTGTTCAAATCCAGTAGCAATCAAAGTGATACCTAATTTGTCACCTAATGTTTCATCATAACCCATACCCATGATCACATCACTGTGCTCACCTGTACGTGCACGTAAAATCGTATTGATGGTTTCTAATTCATCCATGCTGCATTCATAATCACCTTCAGCACTATTGATATTTAATAAAATCCATTTTGCTCCTTTGATATCATTGTCGTTTAACAATGGTGAATTCAAAGCTTCTTCGATGGCTCTTTCTGCTCTATTTTCTCCAGCCACTTCTGCCTTACCTAAAATAGCTACACCCCCATTTTTCATAACCGTACAAACATCTGCAAAGTCAACAATGATATGACCACGGCTATTGATCACGTCTGTGATACATTTTGCTGCAGTAGCCAAAACATTATCCGCTTTTGTGAATGCTTCTTTCATTTTCAAATTGCCATATTGCATACGCAATTTGTCATTTGAAATCACCAATAAAGTATCTACATATGGCTTCAATTCATTGATACCTGCTTCTGCTTGCTTTTGACGACGAGGTCCTTCAAAACCAAACGGAGTAGTCACAATACCAACTGTTAAAATACCTAAATCCTTACAAATTTTGGCAATAATCGGCGCACCGCCAGTCCCAGTTCCACCACCCATACCCACTGTGATGAATGCCATTTTGGTATTCACTTCTAAAATTCTCTTGATCTCTTCCAAAGATTCTTCTGTCGCCAATTTACCCACAGAAGGGTCCGCACCTGCACCTAAACCTTGGGTCAAATGTGGTCCTAATTGAATTTTATTGGGAACAAGGCTCTGTTCGATCGCCTTAGAATCTGTATTGCATATGATGAAATCAACTCCTTCAATGTCTTGTTGGAACATGAAGTTAACAGCGTTGCTTCCTCCGCCGCCAACACCAAGCACTTTGATGATGGATGATTTTTGCTTAGGTAAGTCAAATTGAATCATTCGAAATTGTTTTTTATAGTTAGGTTAGTTAGTCGTAATTGGGTCTAAATTACTTGATTTCAATCGATTATATTCTACAAGTTATAAACGATATGTGGGTAATTTTTATGCCAAAGGTTTGTCTTCTTCTTCATTGAAAATTTCGATCAAGTTGTTCTTGAAACGATCCCAGAACTTGCTCTTTCTTTTTTCAATTTGCTCCTCAGATACTGTAGTTGCAACTGGCTTAGACACCGTTCTTTGAGTGGCTTGTTGAGCTGTTGCTACAGCAGCATTTACAGTCAATGCCTTTGGTACTTCTACTTTTTTATAGGTCTCGGTAAATACTTTATAGTTCTGCTCATAATCATTATACCCTTTCAAAATCAAGCCAATACATGTTGAATACATCGGCTTCTTTAATTCGTCAATATGATTGGGTGCTAAATGCTCATTGGGTAAACCAATTCTAGCATTCAAACCTGTGATATATTCAGTCAATTGAATTAAGTGCTTTAATTGAGAACCACCCCCAGTCAAAATCACCCCTCCATTTAACATGCGGCTATCTAATCCAACTTGCTTTAAATGATAGGTTACAAAATCAAGGATTTCACTCATTCTAGCTTGAATAATTGCAGCCAAATTTTTTACGCTAATTTCTTTTGCTGGCATGCCTTTTAATCCTGGGATAGTCACATAAGCGTTTGCTTTTGCCTCATCAGCCAATGCACTTCCAAACTGTACCTTCATTGCTTCTGCTTGACTTTTCAATACCCCCAATCCCATCCTAATATCATTCGTAATATTCTCCCCGCCAAAAGGAATCACTGCAGTATGTTTTAAAATTCCATCATAGAATACAGCTAGGTCGCTCGTTCCACCACCAATATCCAATATTGCAACACCAGCTTCCATATCAATATCACTCATTACTGCACTTGCAGATGCCAATGGTTGTAATACTAAATCCTTGGTGATCAATCCACTTCTTTCGACAGATCGATTGATATTTCGGATGGCATTTCTGTCTCCAGTGATGATATGAAAATTAGCACCAACTTTAACACCATTCACACCCACTGGATCCTTAATGTTTTGATTATTATCCACGTGGAATTCTTGAGGGATTACATCAATGATCTGATCTCCAGCTGGAATAAATGTTTTTCTTTGGTTATTGATCAATTGCTCGATTTCCCAAGCTTGGATTTCATTTTCAGCATCTTGTCTTACTTGATCCCCTCTTGTTTGTAAACTTTTAATATGATGACCAGCGATGCCTACGTATACTTCATGAATTTCTAAATCCGGATTACTTAAATGGCAATTTTGCAAAGCTTGTTGAATCGCTTTAATCGTTTGATCGATATTTAATACTTGACCATGTTGTACACCATTGCTATTTGCACGACCAAATCCTAGGATTTCTAATTTGCCAAATTCATTCTTTCTTCCGGCAATTGCAGCAATTTTTGTTGTACCAATGTCAAGACCCACAATGATGGGAGCATCGTTCTGACTCATTTTTATAGGTTTTAGTTGTTAGTTGTTCTTAGTTGTTGACTTTGATTTCTTGGGCATGATAGCCTTTGCAGTCTTAGTCTTTTTATTTAACGAATTATTTTTGGGTTTATTGTTCAATTTAGGCTTTGATTTAGCAGCTTTTGCTTGAACTTTTGTTTTAGGCTTCGCATTTGACAGTTTCGTACCTGCAACTTTTGATATTGTAGGTTTTGTTGAAACAATTTTATTTGGCAAAGACTTTGTAGCTGGTTGATTGGCAACTGTTTTTATAACAGGATCAGCTTCTTGTACTTTCACCGCAGGGGCTACTTTAATTGTAGTATCTATCTTTTCAATAGGTGATACTGGTGGCATAGTCAAAGTTGAATCTCCTGTTGGCCATATAAAGCTGCTAGAAAACTGTATCGGCTGTAAGCCTTTTTTTAAAGCAACTACTTGATCATCGAATCTGCAATCAATGATTTGATATGCATTCACCCCAGCACCTACCCAAACTTTTTTATAAAATGTAAATAAACGATTTAATTTATCTTCCAATTTTTCAACCGTGCCTAATAATACAAGATGATCTCCTAAAGTTGGTACCATTTGAAATGTGCCATTTGGTTCAATATGCACCTGCGCCACTTGGGCCATAAAAAAACTGTCTTTTTGTATGGTCTTTGCAAACAATAAGAGGTCTTTTAACAATGCGCTATCGGGCTTTGATAATTTTACCTGATCCGATGGGAAGCCCGTAAAGACTGGTAAATTCAATACAGTAAGCTGTTTCAACGGTAATCTTCGACCATCATTGTCTATATAAAAGGATGCACCATTCGCAGTAAACACCCTGGCAATGGGGATTCTTTGTTCAATCTTTGCTTCCAATACCAATTGATTATTGATAAAAAATTCTGCATTTTTTACCCATTCTGTTTTTTCAATAAATCGCTCTAATTGAGTCAAATTCACTTGCTCTAAAGGCACTCCTACTTGTACACCTTGCTCATTTAAAATAGATCGAATTGCTATTTCATCCATGAATAAAGCTTGTGCACTTTCACCTACCAATTCAACTTGAATATCGGTTATTTTTTTCTCATTCTTTGCGGTCCATGCAACTACAAAAAGCACAATCAATGCGGCAGCAGCGATGCTCCACAAAATCCTAATCAATATTTTTTGCCACTGCTTCATGTACTACTTTAAAAGGATCTCTTGAATATTATTAATACAAACATCTATATCACCAGCACCAGCCATTACAATCAACTTGTCATTGGTAGAAGTTGCCCATGCAATCAACTCTTCCTTTGTCATAACTTGCTTCTTATCTAATTTCATTTCAGACAATAACATTTCACTTGTTACGCCTGGTATGGGCAATTCTCTTGCTGGATAGATGGGCAAGAGAATCACTTCATCTGCCAGATCCAATGTGGCAGAAAATCCAACTGCCTGATCTTGGGTTCTGCTATATAAATGCGGCTGAAATACCAATACCATTTTCTCGTTTGGATAAAGACTTCTAACACCACTGATTAATGCATTTAATTCTTCAGGATGATGCGCGTAGTCATCTATCAACACTTTCGTTGGCGTTTTTAATTTATATTCAAAACGACGCTTGACTCCTTTAAATGCTGCTACTGCAGCAATTATCTTTTCGTCATCAATACCTAAGTTTAAAGCGATGGCTATAGCTGCTATGGCATTTTCTACATTATGTAAACCGCCCATATTCAACACCACATTTTTTAAAACCCCTGCCGGATGCACTAAATCAAATACATAAGATCCATCTACTACCTTTAGATCGCTCGTATGGTATGCAGCATTAACTTGGTTGTATCCATAAGTTGTAATTGTTTTATCCGCAGCATTCGTATCAACTTTAGTACCTAATTTTTGAATTAGAACACCTCCAGGCTTAATCTTATCTGCATATTGCCCAAAAGCTTTCAACACTTCTTCTGCGGTACCATAAATATCCAAATGGTCAGGATCTACTGCTGTAATGACCGCAATATTTGGAGACAATTTCAAAAAACTTCTATCATATTCATCTGCTTCAACTACTACCACATTTTTTTCATGGCTCCAGAAATTAGTATCATAATTAGAAGCAATACCTCCCAAAAATGCATTACATCCATATCCCGAATGTCTTAAAATATGTGCAGTCATAGATGTAGTGGTCGTTTTTCCATGTGTACCAGCAATGCCAATTGTAAATGCATTTTCTGTAACCCATTGCAATACATCACTTCTTTTAACTACTAAATAACCATTGTCTTTAAAAAAATTGAGCCCTTTATGATCCGCTGGAATAGCAGGTGTATAGACAATCACAGTAGCATCTTTATCGATTTGATTCAAGTCATCTTCAAAATGAATAAAAATCCCTTCAGTTTCTAAACTTTTAGTTAAAGCTGTTGGGGTCTTATCATAACCAGACACTTTCACACCCTGTGTATTAAAATACCTAGCTAAAGCACTCATTCCAATACCTCCAATTCCAATAAAATAAATACGTTTTATATTAGTTAGTGGATTCATATCTTGTTCACTATTTAGATGCTGTTATTTTAATTATTTCTGCTGCGATTACCTGATCTGCATTTTTCCATGCAAATGATTGAATCTTTGACTCCATTTCCTTCAATGCTATTTTATTCGTCAATAAGTTTTCAATTTTTGGGAATAAAGTTTCAATTACATCTTTATCTGTAATCATCTGAGCTGCATTTTCATCAACCAATGCCTTTGCATTGAATGTTTGATGGTCCTCAGCTGCGTGAGGATATGGCACAAAAATGCAAGCTTTTCCAGTAATCGCTATTTCAGCAACGGCCATTGCACCTGATCTACTCACTACCATGTCTGCTGCTGTATATGCTGCACTCATATCATGAATAAAACTGTCCACATATACATTTCCATATGCTCTAGCTGCTGATTTATATGTATCTGCATTGGGCTTGCCAGTTTGCCATATTAATTGCACACCTATTTTTGTAAATGCTGCTAAATTTTCCTGAATTGCTTTATTGATAGATGCTGCACCTAAACTTCCACCAATGATTAATATTGTAAATTGATCAGGTAACAACCCAAATTGTAATAAAGCTGCTTCTTTTTGTATCCCCCCATTCGCGATATTTTGTCTCACCGGATTGCCTGTGATCATTATTTTATCTACAGGAAAAAATTGCTCCATACCTTTTGTACCAGTAAAAATCTTTGTTGCCTTTTTACCTAACCACTGATTCGCCTTTCCAGCAAATGCATTTGATTCATGAATAAAAGTTGGAATACCTTTCGATTGCGCATAGCTCAACACCGGAAAACTTGAATATCCACCGACTCCAAAAACCGCATTCGGTTTAAATTGCTTAAAAATGCTTCTAACTTGTATCAAACTCTTGATCAATTTGAATGGCAATCCTACATTCTTTAACAAACTTTGTCGATTGAATCCTGCAATTGTTAAACCAACAATCTTGAATCCCGCTTGAGGTACTTTCTCCATTTCCATTTTCCCACTAGCACCAACAAATAAAATTTCAGCATTAGGCTGCATTTTCTGTATTGCTTGTGCAACAGCTATTGCTGGAAAGATATGTCCTCCTGTTCCGCCTCCGGCGATAATGATGCGCAATGGTATAGCTGCTTGATTAGGCATTGACTGGATCAATATTTTCGTTTGGAATTTCAATTTCTGTTTCAACTGGTGCCTTCCCTTCCATTTGCTCTACATTTCGTGCAACACTTAAAATCAAACCTATTGAACAACAAGTAAAAATAAATGAACTACCTCCCATACTTAATAAAGGAAGGGTTACGCCTGTAACTGGCACAATCGCTACATTCACTGCCATATTCGCAACCGCTTGGATGATCAATGTAAAACTCAATCCTAGTGCCAAGAAAGCACCAAAAGCATATGGACATTTTCTAAATATTCGAATGCACCTAAATAAAAAAACGAGGTAAATAAAAATGATGAATGCACCCCCTAATAAACCATATTCTTCTATAATCACTGCATAAATAAAATCATTGTATGCTTGAGGCAAGAAATTTCTTTGTTGGCTATTGCCTGGGCCTAAACCCATAAATATACCTCCATTCGCAATGGCAATTTTTGCTTGTTGTACTTGATAGGGCTCTTCGCTATCTTTTGCATACATAAAATCTTGTACTCGATTTACCCAGGTCCCAAAACGGCCCCAACTTTTTAAAGATGCTGCAACTACTGGTTTACCTGAGTCAATTGTTCCCTCATTTGATTGATGGGTGGCAATGGCAACACTGATAATAATTACAATTGGAATCATCGCAATACCAATGGTTAATAGTATATGCTTAAAACTCACTCTGCCAATAAATAATAACAATAAAGAAGTTGCTCCTGTTAATAATGCATTGGACAAATTTGCAGGCATAATCAATCCACAAATAATAAAAACGGGAATAATCACGGGTAAAAAACCTTTCTTAAAATCTTTAATCACTTCTTGCTTTTTACTCAAGACCCTTGACAGATACATAAATAAGGCAAGTTTAGCCACATCACTACTTTGTATGGTCAAGTTAATAATGGGTAGTTTAATCCACCTACTACCTTCATTAATTTTTGCACCAAAAAACAAAGTATAAATCAACAAAGGCACTGACAAAACAAATAAAATGGTTGCAACACGTGAAAATACTGTATAGTTCACCCTATGCAATGCAAACACTACCAACAATCCTATTAATGTAAAAATGATCTGCTTAAACAAATAGAAACTTGTATTACCACGATACATTTTATAGGCCAATGAACCAGTTGCGCTATATACTACCAATATAGAAATTAAAGACAATAACAATACCAAACCCCAAATATATTTATCCCCCCTGGTTCGCTGGTCTAAATGCGCTCTCATCCCACCTATAGAAGGCATTTGAGAAAACAATTTATCTGTGGTTTCTTTTAGCATAATTATAATTCTTTAACGCTTTCCTTGAATTGACAACCTCTGTCCTCATAATTCTTAAATAAATCAAAACTTGCGCAAGCTGGACTTAGTAAAACAACATCCCCTTTTTCTGCCAATTTGAATGAGGCATTTACTGCTTTCTTTGCAGAATCAACTTCTACAATATGATCCACTTTATCTTTAAAAAATGCCATCAACTTAGTGTTATCAGTACCCATGCATACAATCGCTTTCACTTTTTCTTTCACTAAATCAGCTACTAATTCGTAATCATTCCCTTTATCTACACCACCCAGAATTAAAATAGTTGGCTTTTGCATACTCTCCAATGCATACCATGTACTGTTTACATTCGTTGCTTTACTATCGTTGATAAAATCAACTCCCTTTACGGTAGCAACAAATTCCATCCTATGCTCCAGACTATGGAAATTGCTTACAGCTTCACGAATTTTTTCTTTTCTAATGCCCAATGTAGATGCAGCAATACTTGCAGCCATAGTATTATATGCATTATGCTTTCCTTTTAAAGCAAAATCATAAATACTCATTGTAACTCTTTCTTCTTGGATTTTTAACATCATTTGATCATTCTTGATGTAGCCGCCTTTTTTTAATTCTTGTTTCATAGAAAATGGTAGTAGGTTAGTATGTGTAGTTAGTCGTTCTAAATTTTTTGAGATCACTTCATCATCTATGCAATAGATAAAGCAATCTTTTTCGGTTTGATTTTCAATGATCCTCAATTTGCTTTTAATATAATTTTCAAATTGATAATTGTATCTATCTAAATGGTCTTCGGTAATATTTAATAGGATTGCGATATCTGGTCTAAAACTTTTAATATCATCTAATTGGAAAGAGCTCACTTCAATCACATACAAAGCTTTAGGAGCTGTGGCAACATGTCTAGCAAAGGAGAATCCTATATTGCCAACAATTGCAACATCTTGCGCTGCAACTTTGCAAATATGATACAACAATGATGTTGTAGTTGTCTTACCATTGCTTCCTGTAATGGCAACAATTTTACTATCTCCTTTATACCTATATCCAAATTCGATTTCACTGATCACCGGTATACCTTTTGCGCGAATTTGCTTTACTAATTCATTCTTTTCAGGAATACCAGGACTCTTAATTACTTCGTCCGCTGCTAAAATTCTTTCGATATCATGCACACCTGACTCAAATGAAATTTCATTTGCCTCAAGCTCTGCTTTAAAAATTGGCTTAATCGCACTTGCATCAGATACAAACACATCATATCCTTTTTGTTTTGCCAATAAAGCAGCTCCTACACCGCTCTCTCCTGCTCCTAATATGATAATTTTTGTAGACAATTTATCTTGTTTTTAATGTTAGGATAGAGGTAACAACTAATAATATTGTAATAATCCAGAATCGAACAGCGATTTTACTTTCGTGAAAACCCTTTTTTTGATAATGATGATGTAATGGGCTCATTAAAAACACGCGACGACCTTCTCCATATTTTTTCTTTGTATACTTAAAGTAACCTACTTGAATAATTACACTTAAGTTTTCAATTAAAAATACACCACAGAAAATAGGAATTAATAATTCCTTACGCACAATGATTGCGAGAGAAGCAATAATACCACCTAAAGCTAAGCTTCCAGTATCACCCATGAATACTTGTGCTGGATAAGCATTGTACCATAAGAATCCGATACAACCACCCACAAATGCACCAACAAAAATGGATAACTCGCCTAAATTTGGAATATACATAACGTTGAGGTAGTCTGCAAAAACATAGTTACCACTTACATATATAAATACCCCTAAAGCTGCACCTATAATAGCACTCACTCCAGCAGCTAAACCATCTAATCCATCAGTGATATTCGCACCATTAGAAACAGCAGTGATAATAAATGTAACAACAAGGATATATACTATCCATGTATATTTCTCTGCACCCGGCCCCATCCAACTAATCAACTTACTATAATTGAATTCATGATTTTTTACAAATGGAATTGTTGTTATTGGTGTTTTTACTTTTACAAATCGACGCTCTTCTCCATTAATTGTTCTTACAACCACATCCGCACCTTTTGCAACTTTTTCTCCTTTTGCCAAACTTGCTGCTACATTGGTTGACACAATTTCACGCTCTACTGTCACTGAATTACTAAAATACAAAGTCACTCCTATGATCACCCCTAATCCAACCTGACCAATCACTTTAGAAATACCAGCCAATCCATCACTATTCTTCTTTTTATATGCTTCTCCTTTTTCTTGTGCCTCTTTTCTAGCGCGGATTTTAAAATAATCATCCAAAAAACCTATGATGCCCAACCATACGGTACAGAGTACCATTAAGCGGATATAAACTTTATCTAAATTGGCAAATAACAATGTTGGGATTAATACACTCATTAAAATAATAATTCCCCCCATGGTTGGTGTTCCCTTTTTTTGTTGCTCTCCAGCCAATCCTAGTTCTCTTACACTTTCTCCTATTTGTTTTTTCTGTAAAAACAAAATCATTTTCTTACCATAAACAGTTGCAATAAATAATGACAATAAAATGGCCATTGCAATTCTAAATGTCAAAAATTGAAACATACCTGTCCCAGGAATATTAAATGACTTGTCTAACCATGAAAATAATTGATACAGCATAAGTCTTATTTAGCAAATGAGTTAAATATGTTTTGTAATATTTGTTTGTCATCAAAGTCATGTTTTACACCTTTGATATCTTGGTATTTTTCATGCCCCTTCCCTGCAATCAAAATAATATCACCTGGCTTAGAGAAACTTACAGCAGTTTTAATTGCTTCATATCTATCTACTATATTGACATACTTTCTTTTTGAAGCACTACTTAAACCCATTTCCATATCCTTGATGATCTGATTTGGATCTTCTGAACGTGGATTATCACTTGTAAATATTACTTTATCACTCAACTCGCAAGCTACTTGACCCATCACTGGTCTTTTTGTTTTATCCCTATCGCCGCCACATCCAACAACTGTGATCACTGTTTCTCCGCCCTTTTTTAATTTTGCGATTGTTTCTAATACATTTTGCAATGCATCGGGCGTATGTGCATAATCTACAATGCCAATTGTATGTTCGTCACTAATGATATAATCGAATCGGCCTTCAGCGCCAGTCAATGCACTTAAAATTGTCAATATCTTTTCTGATGGCTCACCTAATTGTATTGCTACCCCATATACAGCTAAAAAATTATATGCATTAAAAGTGCCAATCAATCTACAATGTACTTCTACTTCATTTACACTTAAAACCAGACCAGTCAATTGATTTTCTAAAATTTTCCCTTTATAGGTTGCTGGTGCATGTAAAGCATAACTGTATGGTTTCGCCTTTGTACTTGATAACATTACTGCGCCATTCTTATCATCTAAATTTGTGATTGCAAATGCTGTAGAAGGCAAATGGTCAAAGAAGGTTTTTTTAACACGTATATACTCTTCGAATGTTTCGTGGTAATCTAAATGATCATGTGTAATATTTGTAAATGCAGCACCTGTAAACTGTAATCCAGTAATTCGGTGTTGGTGTACTGCATGACTACTACATTCCATAAAAACATGTGAACAACCTGCTTCTACCATTTGAGCTAATAAAGCGTTCAAACGAATTGCATCAGGTGTTGTATGTGTGGCAGGAATGATCTTATCTGCAATTTGATTTTGAACTGTACTCACTAAGCCACATGTATACCCCATGCCTGAGAATAACTTAAATAATAAAGTAGCTACTGTTGTTTTACCATTGGTGCCAGTCACTCCAACTAATTTGATTTTAGTTGAAGGTTGTCCATAATATTGATGTGCCATTAAAGCAACCGCTTCCTGTGTATCAGCTACAACGATATATGTTATACCAGTTTTTATAGATTGAGGTAATTGCGCACAAACTATAACAGTTGCCCCTCTCTCAATGGCTGTATCAATAAAATCATGCCCATCAACTTGAACGCCTTTAATAGCAATAAAAACAGTGCCTTTTTGAACCAATCTTGAATCTATTTGTAGGTCAACAATTTCTTGATTCGTAGTACCAACTACTTCTCTTAATGCAACGCCAAATAAAATATGTTGTAATGACTGCTTCATGATTTTTAATTCAATTCGATTAATATTGGTTGACCTCTTTGAATATATTGACCTTGTAAAATACTTTGACGCACTACTTTTCCTTTTCCAATACACTTCACAATCAAGCCTTTCTTCTCACACAACCATAAAGCATCTTTTAACTTCATACCACTGATATCTGGCATGGTACTGTCTGAAATCATTTGCATTTCTTGCTTAACCTTCACATTTCGACCAACGCCTTGCACTTTTGCCCATTGTGTATTGACAGAAGTTGAATCTTGATAAGGCAACGACAGTTGTTTTGCAATAACACTTAATGAAGTCTTTGCCAATGTATAATTAAACAACTGTGAATCTTTTAAATTAAACGTAGGCGCTTGATCCATTTTATTTTGAATATAAGTCACATACAATCTATCTGCAATCTCTTTAAATACTGGACCTGCAACAGATGCTCCATAAAATGGATATGCATGCGGTTTATTCTTAATGATTACAACAATCGTATACTGTGGATTTTCCGCTGGAAAATAACCTGCAAAAGAAGATTGATAAATTTTATCCGCATACCCCTTATTTCCATTTGCAACCAATGCAGTTCCAGTCTTACCTGCTACCTTATAAGGACTATTTTTAAATAAAGTTTTAGCTGTTCCATTGATACAAACACCTTCTAAGGCCGCCTGTGCAGCTTTAATAGTTGCAGGACTATATACTTGAGGATTATACACAGTTGGCGTAATCGTTTTAATTACTCTTCCTTCTTCTTGAATACGATTCACTAAATAGGGACGCATCATCTTTCCATTGTTTGCAACCATATTGTATATTGTCAATGTCTGAATTGGCGCAATTGCAATATTGTATCCAAATGCCATCCAAGGAAGGGTTGTAGGTCCCCATAGTTGATCACCCGGCCTTGTGATTTGAGGTTTTCGCTCACCCACCAAGTCAATTCCAGATAATGAGTCCAATCTTAATCTTGACAAGTGCTTAAAATATTGTGATGGATTATTTGTATAATTGCTCACCGCAATTTTTGCCATTCCAACATTTGAACTTTCCTCAAACGCTTCTAAAACAGTTGCTTGATGTTTGCCATGCTTTTCTGAATCATACACTGTCCTTCCTGCAACTTTCCATACACCGCCTTCTAAATTAATTGACGAATTCAAAGTCACTTTACCATCTTCCAAAGCCTGCATCAAAGTCACTAACTTAAATGTAGATCCAGGTTCAGAAGGCGTGATCGCATAGTTTAAGTCTTCTGCATAATAACCATCTCTTATCTTACCTAAATTCGCGATTGCTTTAATTTTACCTGTCTTTACTTCCATCACCATCGCTACACCATGTTGCGCCTCATTGCCAATCATCATTTTCATCAAGGCATTGGTTGTTACTTCTTGTATATACACATCCAAAGTGCTCACAATATCTTTACCAGTTTCTGGCTCTATTTCAAATTCACCTTCTTGAACAGGCACTGTTACACCACCAGCAATTGCACGAACCAATTGTTTACCATTGCGGCCATTCAAAACCGTATCATAAGACAATTCTAATCCTACTTTGTTTTGGTCTCTTGCCAAGCCAATCGTCCTGTAGGCCATGTTCTGATAAGGATTTAAACGAATATTTTTTTCTTGAGCTATGAAACCACTTTTATACCTTCCCAAACGAAACAAGGGAAATTTAGCCATTTGTAAATATTGCTTGTAATTGATTTTTTTCTTTAATTCAAAATTGGGCTCTTTCGCTTCAAAAGCTTTAGTTAAAATAGCTTTGTAGTTGCTAGCGGACTGATCTTTAAATAAATCTGATAAAGCCAGGCTTAAAGAATCAATATTTTCCCTGAATGACTTACCTCCTTTTTCATGCAAAGGCTCCACTCTAAAATCGATATAAATATCAAACTGAGGGACGTTGGTACTTAACATTTGTCCATCTTCACTATAAATTGTTCCGCGATCTGCAGGAATCTCAATAATACGTTGATGCAAACTATCACTCAATCCCTTCCAATAAGACCCTTGTACTTGTTGAATATAAAATGCCTTACCTAATATAAAAAGACATACCACTACCATTAAAATATAGCTTAAATAAACTCTCCAAAGTATGTCGCGTTTTACATCCATTATTTGGTTTTATTTTGCTCATTATTAAATTCAAAACGCTTCTCCAATGGGATACGAATAGCCATTTCTTTAGACACTTGTAAACCATATGGCGCCATCGCTTTTTCTATATTAACAGATTCACTCTTAAGCATTAAATCTGCTTTAAGTGTTTTGTATTCAAATTGTAATTGCTTGATTTCTTTTTTAGTCGTATTGATTTTACGGATCGTTTTATCAGTCAAGTGTCCATTCGCGATATAGAGTATCGCTAATACTGCCAAGAACAAAAAGAAACTAATGTTCAAGACAATCCATTCGTAGTTAAGTATGCTTTTGATAGCAGACTTAGGGTTGTTTTTTACAGGTACGGACATACGGTTTATACTCTTTCAGCAGCGCGCAGTTTTGCGCTTCTGCTTCGATTGTTTTCTTTCATCTCTTTTTCAGAAGCCACAACAGGTTTTTTTGTTATGATCTTCCAAAGCACTTCTTTCTTGATGGAAAGAAATGGATTGGCTACATCATCTTCGTCAGGTCCTACTTTAAACGCATTTTTTACCATGCGATCCTCAATAGAATGGAATGTAATAATCACCGCTCTACCACCTGTTTTAATAACATCAGGTAGCTGCTTCAAGAATTCATTCAACACGATCATTTCCTCGTTCACTTCCATTCGGATAGCCTGAAAGACTTGTGCCCAATATTTATTTGGATTTCCTTTTACTACTGGCGCTATTAAAGCTTTAAAATCTTGTACGGTAGATAAATTCAATAATCGCCTTTGTGTGACAATATGTTTCGCTAGCGTTTTAGCGTTCGTGACTTCACCATATTGCTCAAACATTTTATGTAGTGCTGCTTCTGAATAGCTTTCTATAATTTGCGCGGCTGTTCTGGTTTGACGTTGATCCATTCTCATATCGAAAGGACCATCAAAACGAATAGAGAAACCTCTTGAACCTTCATCAAATTGATGGCTGCTTACACCTAAATCGGCTAAAACACCATCTACTTTTTCTATTTTGTTCAAGCGAAGAAATCGTTGGATATACCTAAAATTTTCTGGTATAAAAACAATTCTATCATCGTCTGGCAGGTTCTTCTTAGCATCCGCATCTTGATCAAAAGCAATGAGCTTCCCTTTCGGGCCCAACTTTGATAAAATGCCTCTACTATGACCACCTCCTCCAAATGTAGCATCTACATAAATACCATCAGGTACAATATTGAGATGCTCGATGGTTTCATGAAATAAAACAGGGATGTGGTAATCTGTGTTTAAGTTGGATGTAGGGTAATTCATCTTCCTTAATCTTGATTTTTAACACCTGCCATTACTTCCTGCGCTAGATTGCTAAATGCATCTGCAGAGAAATCCTCAAAGAGCTGTTTATAAGTACTTGCATCCCAAATTTCAAAACGATCCAATGCTGCCGCTAAAACAATTTCTTTACCAGGCAATGCAAACTCTCTTAAAGTTGGAGGCAATAACAAACGGCCTGCGCTATCCAACTCTACTTCGGTTGCACCACCCAAAAACTGACGACGGAATTGTCTCACTTTGGGATCAAAGTCATTCAATTGGCTAATTCTGTCCAAAATCGCTTGCCAGCTTTTCAACGGATAAAGTGTCAAACACTTTTCAAATCCCCTACTAACAATAAAGCGCGTCTCTCCTTCTGCTAGCTGCTTTTTCAAGCTGCCAGGAACCAAGAAACGCCCTTTTGCGTCTATAGTTGATTGATATTCTCCGTGAAATCCTGTCATTGTGAATAATTTGGTCTTTATTTTACCACTTGTTCACACAAAATAACACTTTTTACCACTTTTAAAGGCAAAATGGCCCCTTCTAGTTTTCCACAAGAAATAAACCAAGCTAATACGCTTACCCAGATTGAATTCTAGCTCATTTTGACCCCATTTTGAAAAGTAGAGTTGTTAAGACCTGTGGATAACCCATTTTTTAGGGTTCATAAACTGTGCATCAAGCCTAATACCTACTATGTCAAAGCCTAATCACTGAGATTTGCTACTTTTGCGGGATGAAAATGGATGCATTTGACTACGAATTGCCCGATGAGCGGATTGCCTATACTCCAGCTGGGAATAGATCGGATAGTAAATTATTGGTTTGGGACCATACTATCGTCGCCGAAGCACAGTATAAGGATATCGCCAATTATATCCCAAGTGACCATTGCCTGATTTTTAATGATAGTAAAGTAATTGCTGCTAGAATACTATTTGATAAAGATGCTAGTATTCATGCTGTAAATACGCACCATACATCGGCTGATACAACTACTATTAGACAGCATAAAATAGAAATTTTTTGCTTAGAGCCAACTGCCGCTTATACACCAGTGCAATTGGCCATGCAAGCTACTAATAAGGTACAATGGAAATGTTTAGTGGGTGGTGCTAAAAAATGGAAATCGCCTTTTTTAGAAAAACAATTGCAGTATGATAATGCAACGATTCAATTAGTAGCTAAAAAGATAGCGCAAGAAGATGGACATTTCATCATAGAGTTTTCATGGGACCATCCAACGATTGTGTTTTCTGAAATCATTGCATTGGTTGGGCAAATTCCATTACCTCCTTACATACAAAGAGCAGCAAATGAAATTGATAAAGACCGTTATCAAACCACCTATGCAAGTGCGGAAGGTTCTGTGGCGGCCCCCACTGCTGGATTACACTTTGACAAAAAAGTTTTCAATGCACTTAATACAAAAGGAATTGATCAAAAATTTATTACACTTCATGTAGGTGCAGGTACATTTATGCCAGTTAAAGTAGCAGATTTTCATGATCATTTAATGCATGCTGAATTTATCGATGTTGATTTAGAAACAATTGATTACTTAGCAAAAACCACCAATAAAATTATTGCAGTTGGGACCACTTCGCTTAGAACGTTGGAATCTTTATACTGGTTGGCAGTTAAAATAAAGCATCAAGCTGCTGTTGACATGCAAGAATTAATCCTGCCTCAATGGGATGCTTATACGCTAGATGCAGCTGATTTTAGTGCTAAAGAAGCAATGTTTTTCTTGAAGTCATGGATGATCGAAAATAAATTAACCAGCTTAATTGCCTCTACTCAATTGATGATAAAACCTGGATATCAATTTAGAATTTGTAAAGGTTTGGTAACCAATTTTCACCAGCCTAAATCTACCCTATTATTGATCATAGCAGCGATAGCTGGAGATCAGTGGAAAGCTGTGTACGAACATGCACTGAAAAATGAATACCGCTTCTTAAGTTATGGGGATGGCTGTTTATTTTGGATCAACCATGGGTAAACTCACTTCAACTTTGGTACCCTTATCTAATTCACTTGTTACATGAATTGAACCCTTGTGCATATCAATCACCCAACGCACATAACTCATGCCTAATCCAAAACCTTTTACATTGTGTATATTACCAGAATGTGCACGATAAAATTTTTCAAAAATATGTTTTACAGTATTACTAGTCATGCCTATGCCTTTATCCTCAATTGTGATGACTAATTTATTCGAAATAGTTTTTGTTTTGATTGTTATGTCAATTGTATCTTTTGAATACTTGATTGCATTGTCAATGAGATTAGATAAGACATGTAAAATATGTTCTTCATCAATCCATATTTCAGAAGGATGTGCTTCAAATTGAGTATGCACTTTTGAAGGCTTGGCATCTAATTGTAACTTAAAGCTTTCTATTACACCTTGTATTAGATCATGTAGGTCTACCATCTGACGATGCAACTCATAATCTTTTTTCTCAAGCTGTGCTGCTTGCAAAATAGTTTCTACATGTTTATTCATGCGCACATTTTCCTCTTTAATGATTGAACTAAAATAATCAACCGACTTGACATCTGATTGAACTTTGTTTGATTTTAGTGCATCTACAGCGAGTGATATTGTAGCTAGTGGCGTTTTTAATTCATGTGTCATATTGTTAATGAAATCACTTTTAATTTCACTTAACTTTTTTTGCTTAATCAATGAGCTAATCGTAATCAGGAAAGCAGCTAAAACAATAATGATAAATAATACTGCACCAAATACCACCCACTGTAATGTCTTAAATAAATAAGTGTTTACATTAGGTACAATGATGATCAATGTTTCAAATGGACCTGTTGTTTCTAAAATTTCTTGAGGTATGATTGATACCCTTGTTTGCACTGTATTTAACTCGTCCACAAATACATCTTCAAACCTTTTACTTTTAATTTCTACGTATCCTTTTTTGTCTTGTAATGCAAATTCATATGAAAGGTCTTGTAGGCCATATTTTGCCATAGCAGCTTTGAGTCGCTTTTCCAAATCAGTGAAACTATATAGGTCCGAAAGCGTTGCTTCTTCAAAGCTATGCGAGTGGCCGCCACCCGATAAACTCAATGATTTTTTTGGAAAATGGAATGCCAAACCGCCATTTAATTTCTTGCCCAAATCTGTAGATACAATTACACCTGCTTGATTTACCTTTTCTATTAATTGATTTTTTTGCAAAATAAACAAGCCCTGCAACCAAGTTACTTGGATGAATAATATTCCTAGAATAGATAGCCCAATCAAAGTAAATAAAAAGGGGAATGTTTTCTTCATAATCTATACCTGCAAAGGGAGTTGCATTTGCCTATGTGAATATATAAAAAAATCCCTCTCGTTTGACTGAGAGGGATTCCTATAATGATAATTTTTTGTTATTATCGCGTGCTATAAAACGCCTTCTACCAACACTGTTGCTTTATTTTCAAGCACTTCTACAAATCCACCTTGAATAGCATAAGTTTCAGTTGCAGCGCCTTTCTGTAACACTTTTACATTTCCAATGCCTAAGGCACTCACTAATGGAGCATGTTTGTCCAGAATTTCAAATAAACCATCTACACCAGGCAATTGCACTCCTTGTACATTCCCGCTAAATAACTTCTTTTCTGGTGTCAATATTTCTAATAACATGAATGGAATTTTAATTTATTATGCTTGTGCCATCATTTTCTTTCCTTTCTCAATCGCGTCTTCTAAAGTACCCACTAAGTTAAATGCAGCTTCTGGATACTCATCAACTTGACCATCCATAATTGCGTTGAAACCTTTTATGGTATCTTCAATAGAAACGAATACACCTTTTAATCCTGTAAACTGTTCAGCCACATGGAAAGGTTGAGATAAGAAACGTTGTACACGACGAGCACGTGATACCACTAATTTATCTTCATCACTTAGTTCGTCCATACCCAAGATGGCAATGATATCTTGTAATTCCTTATAACGTTGTAAAATCATTTTTACCCTTTGAGCAGTTTCGTAGTGTGCATCACCAACAATTGCTGGGGTCAAAATTCTTGAAGTTGAATCCAAAGGATCTACCGCAGGATAAATTCCTAAATCGGCAATCTTACGAGACAATACAGTCGTCGCATCCAAATGGGCGAAAGTAGTAGCAGGAGCTGGATCTGTTAAGTCATCCGCAGGTACATATACCGCTTGTACTGAAGTAATTGAACCGTTCTTAGTAGAAGTAATACGCTCTTGCATTAATCCCATCTCTGTCGCCAAAGTTGGCTGATAACCTACCGCAGATGGCATACGACCTAATAAAGCCGATACTTCAGAACCTGCTTGCGTAAAACGGAAGATATTATCTACGAAAAATAAGATGTCCTTTCCTTTACCTGTACCATCGCCATCACGGAAATATTCAGCGATCGTTAAACCACTCAAGGCAACACGAGCACGCGCTCCTGGAGGTTCATTCATTTGCCCAAATACGAAAGTAGCTTTTGAATCTTTTAATTCTTCTAAGTTTACTTTACTTAAATCCCATCCACCTTCTTCCATGCTATGTTTGAAAGCATCTCCGTATTTCATGATACCAGCTTCAATCATCTCACGCAATAAATCGTTTCCTTCACGTGTTCTCTCTCCCACACCCGCAAACACTGATAAACCACCATGTCCTTTTGCGATATTGTTAATCAATTCTTGAATCAATACTGTTTTACCTACACCCGCACCACCAAACAAACCAATCTTACCACCCTTCGCATAGGGTTCAATCAAGTCGATTACTTTAATACCCGTGAACAACACTTCTGTTGCAGTACTTAAGTCTTCAAACTTTGGAGGGTTGGCATGAATAGCACGACCATTTGATTTATCCAATTGAGGTAAACCATCAATTGCATCTCCTGTTACATTGAACAAACGACCATTGATACCTTCTCCTACTGGCATTGAAATTGGTTTACCCAAATCAATTACTTCCATTCCTCTCACTAAACCTTCAGTACCATCCATCGCAATTGCACGAACACTATCTTCACCCAAGTGTTGTTGCACTTCTAATACTAGTTTTTCACCGTTAGGACGAACGATCTCAAGGGCATTGTATATTTCTGGTAATACACTTTCAGTTGAAAAATGTACGTCTACAACCGCACCAATAATTTGTTTGATTTTACCTGTTGTTGCCATATTGTTAATTGTTTTTACACCCCCTTTTAAGGAGCGAAAATAGATTTACTCCATTTCGGCTGCAAAGGTATGGTTTTGGAAGTTTATTGCAAAAAATGTGCGTAGATAAAACTTGCCAATATACCCCCTGTAATTGGACCAAGTGTAGGAATCAATGCATAAGTCCAGTCACTTGTACCTTTGCCATTGATTGGCAATAAGTTATGCATAATTCTGGGGCCAAAATCTCTTGCAGGATTGATAGCCCAACCGGTAGGTCCTCCTAAGCCAAAACCTATTCCAGCTACTAACAAAGCGACAGGAAACGCACTTAAAGCACCTAATTCAATTGAAGCGGGTTGGATGTAGAAAATAGACAGCATGAAAACAAAACTTGCAAAAGTCTCCACGATAAAATTTTGGGTTAAATTCCTAATTGCAGGACCAGTAGAAAAACATGCTAAAATAATTGCTTGATCGGTCGTTTCATTGAAATGATCTTTGTACAACATCCATACAAAAAAAGCACCCAACATAGCACCCAATAATTGAGCAAGGATGTACGCTGGCACCAAATTCCAATCAAACTTTCCTGCATTTGCCAATGCAATTGTCACCATTGGATTTAAATGTCCACCACTTATTTTACTAGAAACATAAACGCCGATAAAAACAGCCATGGTCCATCCAAGTACAATGGCAACCAATCCTCCGTTATGCCCTTTTGTTTTTGGCAAAACAACATTTGCCACAACGCCGTTGCCAATTGTAATCACAATGGCCGTACCAATGAATTCTGCTATAAATGTATTCATAAATTTAAGTATTCGTCATTTGAACTGCTTTTTGCCAACCCGCTATTCCTTTTAAAACGGATGCTTCATCTTTCACAGGTTGAAAGATCCGATCCACCTTCCAGATACCAGCTATCGCTTCTAAGTTTTCCCAGAAACCAACTGCTAAACCTGCCAGATAAGCAGCCCCCAATGCTGTTGTTTCTATCATGGTAGGGCGAATGACTTTTGTGTTTAGAACATCAGATTGAAATTGAATTAAAAAATTATTTTTTGTGGCACCCCCATCTACCCTTAATTCTTTAATCGGTATTTGTGCGTCCGCTTCCATCGCTTTTGCCAAGTCATAACTCTGGTAAGCAATACTTTCTAATGCTGCACGGGCAATATGTGCTGCATTGGTCCCCCTAGAAATACCAGAAATTGTGCCTTTTGCATGTTGGTTCCAATAAGGTGCACCAAGTCCAGCAAATGCAGGGACAAGGTATACTCCTTCAGTATCTTCTACTTGGCTGGCAAGTGCTTCAATCTCGTTTGCGTCCCTGATTAAATGTAGACCATCTCTCAACCATTGAACAACAGCCCCTGCAATGAAAACACTACCTTCTAATGCATAATAAGTTTTACCATTGATTTGCAATGCAATGGTAGTGATTAAATTATTTTTTGAATTAACTGCTTTCTCCCCTGTATGCATCAACATAAAACAACCCGTACCATAGGTGTTTTTTACCATTCCAGGCTGGATACAAATTTGACCAAACAAGGCTGCCTGTTGATCTCCTGCGATACCAGCAATGGGTATATTTTTATTGGTTATAAGTAAATCTGTGTAACCATATATCTCACTACTACTTTTTACTTCTGGCAAAATGGATTCAGGTATATCAAATAATGCCAACAATGCTTTATCCCAGACTAATTCGTGAATATTAAATAACATGGTTCTTGAAGCATTGGTTGCATCTGTTACATGCACCCTACCATTTGTTAAATTCCAAATAATCCAACTATCAATTGTACCAAAACAAAGCGCACCTTCATCTGCTAAAGATCTGGCTTCTGCAACGTGATCTAAAATCCATTTAATTTTTGAAGCCGAAAAATAGGCATCAATAATTAAGCCCGTTTTTTCATGAATGATGGCTTGCTTACCTTCTAATTTTAATTGATCACAGAACGCAGCTGTTCTTCTATCCTGCCAAACAATGGCATTGTATATTGGCTTTCCTGTTTTTTTATTCCATAAAAGCGTTGTTTCACGCTGGTTGGTGATGCCAATTGCAGCAAGTTCAAATGGCAAAGTTCCAAGCCTGTTAATTGCTTCTGACGCGACACCAATTTGTGTACTCCAAATTTCCATTGGATCATGCTCAACCCATCCAGGAGATGGAAAGTATTGCGTGAATTCTTTTTGTGCTATGGAAATGATTTGACCATCATGGTCAAATAAAATTGCTCGACTACTTGTAGTTCCTTGGTCTAATGCTAAAACACATTTAGGCATGATGGTAATTTTAAAACCTGAAATTGGTTACCTTTTTGCTTTTAACCAATTTTCAGGATCAAAATATACCACTTTTTCGTTGTTTATTGAAAATAACAAAGCGCCTTCTCCATCTAAATTAATGCCAGAGCGGCCAATGACAGTGCCAGCCTTCACTTCTTGCCCTGCGCTTACTGATGCACTGCTTAAATATGAATAGGTTGTAAAATATTTACCATGTTTTATAAAAACAGTCTTGTAACCATTCACGTCACCTACATATACAATGGTCCCGTTTGCAACACTTTTTACAGCAGTTCCTTTTGGAACAGCCACTTCAATACCATCGCTATTTCGATCTAATTTTGTACCTGGAATACTTTGTACACCAAATTGAATACTTACGATACCTGAAGCAACTGGCCAAGGCAATGCACCTTTGTTGTTTTCGAATGAGATGGAAGTCTCCCTGCCTTCTTCTGTCGTTTCTAAGGCTGAATAGGGACGATTACTTGTGGTACTTTTTAATCCTCCCTCCACTTTACCTACGCTCGCAGTTGCTTTAGATTTAGTTTCCGTTGCAGCTGTAGTTTTATTGTTTGCTGCATTGGCTGCTTTCAATTTAGCCAAACGCTCATTTTCTCTTTTTTGCGCTTCTTGCATCTCTCTTTTAATGACAGCTGCAATAGCTGCTTGCATTTTTCTTCGCTGCGCCTCTTTTTGTCTTACTTGAGTTGTAATTTCTTGCTCTTTACTTTTTAATTGTTTTACTACCTTATCTTGCTCTTTTCGGTCATCTTGTAAAACTTTTAATTGAACCGTTTGAGCGGACAAGGTTTTTAAACGATCTTGCTTATTCTCACTTAATATGCTGATCTTGGATTTTAATTTTTGCTCAGACAATCCAATTGCCATCGCTTGTGCCTCTCTATTTTGACGATATGTTTTTAAGTAGGTAATACGTTTCACCGCATCATTAAAGCTTCCTGCAGAAAATAGGAAATTTAAATACTCATACCCGCTTCTACTTTGATAAGCAAATACAATACTTTTAGCATATCTATATTTTAAGGTATCCAACTCATTATTTAACTTCTTAACATCTTGCTGATTTGTTTGGATTGCCGCATCTAAGATTTTTACTTGCTTGGCAATCCCATTTATCAATGCCTCTCTTTTTGATATCTTACTTCTGATTACCGCCAGCTGCGCCAAAGAGCTTTTTTTATTTTTCTTAGTTTGCTCTAATAAATTGTTCAACTCGTCCAACTCCTTTTGTAAGGATTGAGCCTGCTTTTGCAAGTCTTCTCTTGAGTTGCCATTTTGGGCAATCGTATGATTTAAAAAACAAGTTAAAAACAAACAGATTAGTATTGACCACTTTTTAAGCATAGCATTCATTTTTCACTTTATCACTTTCGTCTCGCCAATTTGGGTACTGAGAAAGTATATTTTAAAGGTTCCTCAAAATTAAATTCTTTTATCTCCATACCTATGTCCAATTTTGTTTGAGCATTAATGGAAATGGTACGAAACATTGGAAATTGAGTATTGTTCACCAAAGTATGTTGGCTATAATTAATGTCGCAGGTTCTATGTTTTGTAATATCTACGTCATCCAATTTGAGCTGTACTAATTTAGTATTGTCCTCACTTAGGATAATTAAATTCTTGAACAATTTTCCCATTAAACTCACTTGCAATTTTTCATTGATCACTTTGTAGGAAACAATATCTAGACTGTCCATAAAAATTGGATTCCCAACTACTAAATCTTCAATGATTTGATATGATATTGGAATCTTTACAACATCTTGCAAATAGGACAGAGGATGTCGTTCAATTTTTTTTGATAAAGGAAATACCAACACCACACTATCTTTATTGATAAAGGCTTTTAATCCAATAACGCCCATTGCACCTCTGATAGTGATATACATGCCACTATCTTTTTGAATACTAAGATTCGCTATATAACTATCCTTATTCTTACTGGTTTCATAATCCATTTTCAACTTCGCATTCATTGTATTGAAGTTGATTTTTGTATTGGCTATATTACGCACTATTCCTTCTACCATCAATACAGAATCCAATCTTGCTTTTTCTGCCAATGCAGCTGAATCTGGTAAAGCTTTAACCGCCAATGCATCTTGAAGTACTTGTACTTTTTTAACATTTGCACAAGCAAAGCTAAAAAGTAGGATACATATACCAAGGCAGTATTTGATTAATTGCATTGCATTATAATTTACCTGTATGCCCAAATCCGCCAGCGCCTCTTTGGGTTGAATCTAAACTTTCCACTAATTGCCATTCCATCTTTTCCACTTTCTGAAAAACGATCTGTGCAATTCTATCCCCATCTTGAATGGTTTGAAGTTCGTTAGACAAATTGATTAAAATGACTTTGATCTCTCCTCTGTAATCTGAATCAATCGTGCCTGGGGTATTTAAACATGTCAACCCTTGCTTGATTGCCATGCCGCTTCTTGGACGTATTTGTGCTTCCCAATCGTTTGGTAAAGCGATATGTAAACCAGTTGGGATCAAAACACGTTCCAATGGTGCCAATTGAATGGGTGCTTCAATAAAAGCACGAAGATCAAGACCAGAAGCCCCCTCCGTTGCATAAGATGGCAATGGATGATGACTGTGGTTAACAATGGGAATGAATGTAGACATGTGCTACAAAAGTAGTTAAAAAAGCAAGTAAATGGAAGCTGTAAAGCTTTAGTTAACAAATTATTTAGAAGTAAAATATCGACCCAAAACGCAAAGTATTGGATAATGGATTTTTGGTAATGCCGCCCCCTGATGGCACTAGATAGGAAATATTAAACTTTGATTGTTGATATTGAAAGCTTGAACCAATGGTGAAGTATTGCATACTGCCCAGGTTTTTATTATTGTCTACAAAATAGCCTGCTCTTAAATAGAATCGATTGGTGTAATTGTATTCTAAACCTAGAGAGACTTTCAATGACTCAGACAAAGGCATACCATATTTGTTAGAAAATGAATTGAACCAACTTGATACCACTGACTGAGAAAAATACTGATCTACCAATTCGGGGTCACTGCTATTGGGACTTGCAGGTACCATTAGGCGATTTACATCAATCCCCATTTCTAATGAATTCTCTTGATCAAATTTGTTGAGATAAGCAAGGCCTAAACCAATATTGGCAGGGATGAAATATTTATTTTTCGATTCATTTGAATAACTCACTTTACCTCCTAGATTGGATAAAACTAAACCAGCATGAAATCCCTCAAGGTCCTCATTTTGTTTGTAAAATAAACTGATATCACCAGCGAAAGTGTTACCTGCTTTATAATTGGTGCCATTCGTTCCATAAGATCCTTGAACTAATCTAGAATGAATATACCTTAAAGTCACCCCCATACTTAAGGCGTCTGTTAATAATATATTGTATCCAAAATCATAACTAAATTCTGAAGGTCTTTGAGATGGTAAAGTGGATGTGCCCGATTCATCTGTGAAATCAATATTCCCCAAACTAAAAAAACGTAAAGAACTATTAATACCACTGTAACTATTTAATTTTTTAAAGTACCCTGCACTTGCCAAATACACATCATTTAACCCTAGATCTTTTAACCAAGGTGTATAATTAATTAAGAAGCCACGATCATTGTCCATGTAAGGGATCTTAGCTGTATTACCAAAAAGATCATTGGCCTCTGGGGACATCGCAATGGATAAGTTGCCCATACCTCCTGATCTTGCATCTGGAGAAATCATCATAAAAGGCACAGCTGTACTTTGTAATTTTATAGAGGTTTGCGCAGTAACAGTTGCAACTACAAAAATAAAGCCGAAGCAAAAGGCAAATTTGGATGAAGCTATTTTAATCATACTCAAATCAATTAAGGTGCTATAAAAGTAAAGATAACCTTGAAATTTAATATTTATAACTTTAATAATATATTTATCAATTCCTCTTGTAAGTCATTCTGCTGAAGCCTGAGTCTATAATAATAGATTCCAGAAGGAATTACTCCTCCTTGAATACCTTTTCCATCCCAATGAAGCATCAGCTTATTTGCACTTGGCTCAACCCTGTCCGTTGTAGCATAAAAAACCCTGCCACTTCCATCAAGTATGTCCAATGTATATTGAATAGGTGCATTGAGTGTTTTGATCTCAAAACTAAATTTCGCCGCATTTAAAACCGGGTTAGGCATGACTGTGAGATTACGAACTAACTTATTCTTTTCAGCAGGAACTTCAATCCACAAAGTATCTTTTGATAGATTTCCTGAGAGATCCCATGCTTTTAAGATCAATCTATGTTTACCCGCACTTAAATTAGGGAGTGTATATTGGATCATGCCAGATTGATATTGATTTAAATCGTAGCTAAAGAATGGATTCAAATTATAACTAGTCATAAGTGTATCGTCAATGATGAGTTTCAAATCATGCCCTAATTCGTTTCCTGATGATTGAATCCCTGAACTATCTTTTAACAACACGATTAAATTAGCTGGCGAACTCACCCAATCTCCAGATTTAAAATAAGGTGTATTGATGTAGGATTTAATTGCTGGACCTATTGTGTCTTTGTCATTTTGATTGGCTGCTCCATGTATAAAAACAGACTGATATTGTATGCTTGCATCAGCAGTATCATTGTAGGCATACAATTGCAATTTTAATGCGGATAAACTTGAACTAGGCATGGATTTTGGAATAATAAAACTAATTTCAAATTGACCATTTTGCACTGTAGCTTTCCCTTTAAAAATAGGCTGCTCTTGTGTTTCAACTGCCACCACCTGACTTGTAGTCTGATTGGCTAGTGTCATTTTTGTTGTTGGCGCATCCCACAAAATCATATCTACAAAACCGTTGAAATTGAGCATGATCTGATTTGCATTGGAAATATTCCCTTTTAGTTTATACTTTCCACCAGGATTTAAAATTAAGGTATCAGGCCATGGCAATTGATTAAGTGCTATACTTTGGATTTGATATTTTGGCTGCGCAATTTGCATTGCTGGATCGCCCATTAACCCAAATTTAAACGCATTTAAACGATCCCCATTTTTGCTAAAATTATATTTTTTAGCAGCTTGTAGCGCTTGGCCAATAGACAGCCACTTTCCCAAATGATTGGGGACCAATAAGGCCTGCATAAAGGCATCATTGATTTGTTTATTGCTATATGCAAATACCAATCTATTGGCAGCAACCAATGCAATAATCCCTTTCTCATTTTGCATCAATGCATCAAATCCTATTGGTGAAAGTGCCGGTTGATCGTATGGTGCAAAATCACATGAAGCTGTCACCATAATAGGTAACTTTCCTGCATTGTTCCATTGTTGCATTTCAGTTTTTGAAATAACTGCTTCTTCTGAAAGTCTTAAATAATTACCATGTCCCGTATAATTCAATAACAATGCACCTCCTTGAATGGTTTCTTGAATTGCTTTATTCACTTCGGGATAAGTTGCACCTGTAAGCGTTTGACTCGCCTTAAATAAATCCAAATAAATTTTACGATGATTCCAATTGGAAGATTTTGCTTTTAAATTTCCGACAATTTCTTCTGCATCTTGAAGATGTAAATTATAATCAGCATCATCTGCAACCCATGCCAATTGATTTTGCCACACACCCATTTTTTTGCTCGACTGGTATTGAATTATTTTTTGCAACATCATTGATGCTTCAGCAATGGACCTAGCTGGAATCCTTCCAACTGCTAAATCAATTGAATCAATTGTCTGTGTAAATTGTATATGAGCATTAGGTTTTTGTATTGCAAAAAAATCATCCGTACTGTATGATGTTAGTATTGAATTGGAAACATCACTGGTGTACACCGGCAATTCTTTATTCAATTGTATTCTTGCAGGATTGAAGTTTCCTATTCCCAATAACAATAAATAAGTTGGTTTGGGTTGATTTTTTATCTTTGACTGCTCAACAAGATATTTTATATAGTTTCTTATTGCAATAGGTGTTGTTTGCCCACTAGCCATTTCGTTGAATACTTGTGTTGAATGGACCACTGCCACCTTGTATCCATTTTGTGTTTCATGAAAAGTCTTAAGTTGTTTCGCCACCGGATAATAATCTGTGGCTGTAATGATGATATAATCTACTGGATTGTTTGAAAAAATACTGTCATTGCTGATTAATTTAGCACATTGTGCAGTATTCACTTTGTTTGACTCAAATACATAGAAAAATTTATGTGCGCTGTCTTTTGATTTAAAAGTAGCTGTCCAATTTTGTCCCAGAACAACTGAGATCGATGTCGGTTGTAAATATTGACTTAAGTCCCAAACTCGAGTTTGACTAGTTGCATTTTGAATTTCAAATTCAATCCATTCACTGTTTGGATTGGAAGTATGGTAATCAAATCCAAAACTTGCATTGTTCCAAAATCCAATCTTTCTTACACCATGCAGTGCAACATAATCTATCCAGCCTGTCGCATTCGTGGGCGCATTGAATTCCACTTGTAAATTCATAGAGGCTATGCTTTGGCCAGCCTTCAACACCTTAGTGGGATCTAGCCATATTGAAATACTGTCAAATCTTAACTTATAAGCATCATCAAATATAAAACCTGAAACAGGGTTCAAAGAAATTGTACTAAGCGATTGGTCATTAAGTTTGATTGAAAAATTTGCATCAGTCTGATAAGTGGTTGCCGCAAGTTGTGTTTGTAGGCAAAGCGGTGTATTCAATTGCAATCCCTCCATATTCAAAGGAAAAGATAAGATTGCTTTTTTACCAATACCTGTCCCCATAGGTTCCCCGAGCCAAGTTTTACCACTGCTTAAAATATTGATACTGTCTTTCTCAATCAACCATCTTGCAGGATATTCTTTCACAAATTTTGTCGCAATACTTGAAGTATTCTGAGTGTTGATTCTTTTACCAATCGATCCAATACGTAAGAAAAAATATAAAGAATCGTTGCTTGTAATTTTTTGACGCATTGGTGCCTCCAATGGATTCGTTTGTATCCATTTATTTTTCCCTTGAGCATAAAACAAAAATCGATCCTGTTCATCCAAAATTCCATCTCCCCCATCTTGCATTTCTATGGACAATTCAGTTAAAGTATCAGGCAACCCTTGTGGTACTCTCTCTTCTAGCCGGCTTAAATCCATTCCATACAACTGTATAAGTTGGGCATTCAGTTTTCCTGTTAAACCGACTGCATTTAATTGTGCTCCTGTTATTTGATAAACACCCTCATTGGGTACTGCTATTTTAACCCAATTTCCTTTAGAAAGCATGCCCACTTGCCCCAATAGAGGCTGGGAACAACAGCATACAATTAAAAAAAATGTTAAAACGCCATATCTCATGCCCTAAAATTAGGGTTTTACTAACATAAGAATCTATTTGCAATTGAATAAATCATTGAAAAAGCAAGTATATTCGCAGCAGATTTCTAACCGAACTGAATAAACAAAACAGATGAATTTTATCAATAGCATACTATTATTTTTTGCGGTACTTTTTATAGGCCCCAAATTAATTTCCGAATTTGACAGCAACCAGGGCAACAAAGTTGCATTTGCGACAAAAGATGACCCATACGATAGCACAGTGCTCATAAGAGGAGGCACTTTTGCAATGGGTATGAATCAAGAAAATATTATGGGTGATTGGAACAACAACTTACGTAGAGTTACAGTGAGTTCTTTTCGCATCGATCAGTACGAAGTAAGCAATAAACAATACCGCACTTATATTAAATGGCTAGAGCGTGTTTTTATACCAATGGGGAAAGACTCAATTGTTAAAGCTGCACTTCCTGACACTTTAGTATGGAGAACGGATCTTGCTTACAATGAACCAATGGTAGAAGGCTACTTTAGAAACAAAGCATTCAATGACTACCCTGTTGTTGGCGTTACTTGGGAACAAGCCAACGCATACTGCAGATGGAGAACTGATAGAGCTAATGAGAAAACATTAATTAAGTATGGCTTAATTGATCCTAACAAGCCATATATAGGCAAGATGGAAGCAAGCAATAGTTTGGTGGATAGCAATAAAAAAAGCACACCAATTCCTGCAAAAGCCAAGCAAAAAAATAAAAATTTAGATGACTATGTTTTAATCCCAGACTTTAGATTACCTACTGAAGCTGAATGGGAATATGCAGCTAAAGTGTCTAGCGGTAAAAATTATATTTCGAATTTTAATAACCCAAAAGCTGGTGCCAATTCTGGTACCCCTAATGCTAGTATTGTTGCATCTGATTCACCTTATCCATGGAGCTCAAATGGTAATGATGGCTTAAGAAGCAATCCTACAGGACGTATCAGCAAAAAAGAAAAAGAGCATCGTGGTATGTTCATGGCAAACTTCAAAAACGGAAGTGGTGACTACATGGGAATGATTGGATATTCAAATGATGGTGCAGGTTTCCCTAGCAAAATCAATAGTTTTTTACAAAACCCATTAGGATTGTATAATTTAAGTGGTAATGTAAACGAATGGGTGGCAGATATTTACCGTCCAATGAACAGTATCGATATGGATGATTTTAACCCATACAGGGGCAACAGTGTGCTAGATGGTGATGATGCTTCTACTTCAAGTTATGAAACTGGCACCAACACTTTAATCTCGAATAAATCAAGAGTATACAAAGGAGGAAGCTGGAGAGATCGTCCTTACTGGTTGAACCCTGGCACAAGAAGGTATTTAGATCAAGATAAATCAAGTAACACGATTGGTTTTAGATGTGCTATTTCTGCTTTTGGTATGGACACCCCAGATGCAAAAGAGGATCAACCAAATTTATGGCAGAAAATTAAAAACATCTTTTAATGAAATTACGTATCGGCTCTGGTATCGATTTTCATCAATTGGTTGAAGGAAGAGATTTATGGATTGGTGGCATTCACATCCCGCACCACAAGGGTGCTTTAGGACATAGTGATGCTGATGTGCTACTACATGCAATATGTGATGCACTCCTTGGCGCATTGAGTCTTGGTGATATTGGTACCCATTTCCCCGACACGGATAATGCTTTTAAAAATATTGACAGTAAAATTCTTTTAAAAAGAACATATGATTTAATCACAGCAGAAGGTTATCAGATTGTCAATATCGATGCAACACTTTGTTTAGAAGCGCCGAAAATCAAACCTTATGTAATTGCAATGCAAGAATGTATTGCATCCATATTGCAAATTGGCAACAAAGATATTTCCATCAAAGCTACTACTACAGAAACAATGGGGTTCACAGGTAGAGAAGAAGGACTTGTAGCAACTGCTACTTGTTTGTTGATGGCCAAAAGCTAAACCAAACTCCTATGATGCTTGGATCAATTGAAGATTTATACAAAATTTACAATGCCCATCCTTCCGTTGTAACAGATACAAGAAAACTCAAATTAGGAGATCTTTACTTTGCATTAAAAGGACCCAATTTCAATGGTAATGTATTTGCTTTAGCTGCATTAGAAGCAGGTGCAAGTTATGCAATTGTAGATGAACCAATCCCTTACAGTAAGTCCATAGAAGATCGAATTATACAAGTAGATAATGTTTTAAGCACTTTACAAAATTTAGCAAGATACCATCGTCAACAATTCAACATCCCATTCATTGCGATCACAGGTAGCAATGGGAAAACAACGACCAAAGAATTAGTATACACTGTTTTAGCAAGTCATTATAAAACCTATACTACACAAGGCAACTTAAATAACCACATTGGCGTTCCTTTAACACTACTTAGCATACCGAAAGATGCAGAAATAGCAGTGATTGAAATGGGCGCAAATCACTTACATGAAATTGAAAGTTATTGCAGTTATACCTTACCGACTCATGGATTAATTACCAATTGTGGCAAAGCTCATTTAGAAGGATTTGGATCTGAAGCAGGAGTAAGAAAAGGGAAAGGCGAATTGTTTGATTTTTTAAGAACCAACGATGGCACTGTATTTATAATGGAAGACTACGATTATTTACAGCAGATGGCTCGTGGCATCTCCCATCTTGTTGGCTACGGACAAACCCATGGACAGGTTCAAGGTAATGCCATTGACCATAACGGAATGTTGACAGTTCAATTAAAAAAGGGCATTGCGATTGATCAAATTCAAACGCATTTAGTAGGCCAATATAATCTACCCAATGTACTAGCAGCCATCACTATTGGGCAACACTTTAAAGTACCCAATGAAAAAATTAAAGCATCAATTGAACACTATATTCCAACCAATAGTCGATCACAATTATTGACTTGGAAAAATAACGAGGTAATTTTAGATGCTTACAATGCGAATCCATCGAGCATGAAATTAGCCGTTGAGAATTTTGCAAAACTAAACAAGCCGCATAAAATAGTATGTTTAGGTGGGATGAGAGAACTTGGCGCAGATAGTTTAATGGAACACCAACTATTGATAGATCAACTAAAAGAAGGCAATTGGGAACAAGTTGTACTAGTTGGTAGTGAATTCAAAACATGTATTCATAATTACCATTATTTTGAAACAGTGCAGGAAGCTAAAATATGGCTCCAATCACAAAATTATACAAACTATACCCTACTCATAAAGGGTTCTAGAGGGATTCAAATGGAGCAATTGATCGCTCCCTAATTTTTGGTACCTTTGCAGTATGAGAAAAAGTTACTTATACAGCACATTAACCAATAAATGTCCAAGATGTAGAGAAGGTGCCTTATTTACATCAAGTAATCCTTATGAGTTGTCTAAGATTACTAAAATGAATGACCACTGTCCTGTTTGCGGTCAACCTACAGAAATTGAAGTGGGATTTTACTATGGAACTGGTTATGTGAGTTATGCTTTGACAGTGGCTTATTTTGTTTCGATGTTTGTAGCTTGGAAAGTATTAATTGGTATGTCATGGGAATTGGATGACAACAGAATGTTTTACTGGTTAGGCACTACAATTGTTCTATTAATTTTAATTCAACCTATTTTAATGCGCTTATCAAGATCAATTTGGCTAGGTTGGTTTGTTCCTTATAATAAAAATTGGAAGCATGAGCCATTGGAATACAATGAGCGTATGGACGAGAATAGAAAAGAGATCTAAATATTTAACCAATTTTTTCTTTTACATTTGCAATCCTTAAAGAGAGGTGTCCGAGTGGTTGAAGGAGCACGCCTGGAAAGTGTGTATACGGGAAACTGTATCGAGGGTTCGAATCCCTTCCTCTCTGCAAAGCCTGTCACGAAAGTGACAGGCTTTTTTAATACGAGCAGCGTCAAGAGCTCGCTCTTGTGAGCTTGCGAGTATTAAAAAAGCCAAATGAATGCGCAGCATTCGTTTGAAGGGTTTTGTATAAAGTGAATTGTTGGGAGGACGGCGAAGTGCAACGTAGCCGTCTATCCATTTAAACGAGAAATTATGCGTTTTTAAATGCCGAAAAGCTTTTGTGCATTGCTGGTGGTGATTGCTGCAATTTCATGCAAAGGCATCAATTTTATATCAGCCAGTTTTTTTGCAACTTCAATCATATAAGCTGGCTCATTGGTTTTACCGCGATATGGCGTTGGTGCTAAATAGGGCGCATCTGTCTCTAAAACCAAGTAATCCATAGGGATGTCTTTGATGGCTTCTGCCACACCTGCATTTTTATAAGTCAATACCCCACCCAAGCCTAAATAAAATCCCATCTTCGTAATTTGTATAGCAGATTCGGCACTACCACTAAAACAATGAAAGACCCCTCGCAATCCTTTCTTTGCAAATGGCTTGACTGCTTCTATTGTTTCCCCCATCGCATTTCTTGTATGGATTACGATGGGCAATTGCATATCTAATGCCCATTGCATTTGTGTTTCAAAAACAAGATGCTGTTCTTTGCTAAAAGTCTTATCCCAATAAAAATCTAGCCCTATTTCTCCAATTGCAATGAATTTTCTTTTTGCCAACCATGATTCAACAATGGTTAATTCTTGTTCATAATTTTCTTTTACATAACAAGGATGTAACCCCATCATGGCCATACATTGATCTGGGAATTGCTGCTCCACTTTCAACATGGCTTCCAGCGTATTGCTATCAATCGCTGGCATTAAAATTTTATCGATGCCCGTTGATATTGCATTTTTTATTACTAACTCAATATCAGTCGCCAATTCAGCAGCATAAACATGGGCATGCGTATCAATAAAATGCATAATCAACTGGTTTTAAGCACAAAAAAAGTACTTTTTTTAATGCATCACATACTAAAAGACTTCTTTTATGCGTTTAAGTATAAAATTACTAACCCATCCCCAATTGGATGTAAACTTTGTTTTTTATAGGGTACGGATTATACAGGCCGGGGTTTCTACCCTGGCCTTTTTTTTGTATTCATTATAAGGCTTTAAATTGGTAGCCCAAATTGGCAAAATGTAAAAGCACTTTTGGCAAAGCAATACGCAATCGATCCATGGCTTTTGCACTGTCATGAAACACAATAATGGATCCTGGCCCAGCATGTTCAATCACATTTTGCGCGCATTTTTCACCAGAAATACGGGTATCAAAATCGCCACTTAACACATCCCACATCATGATTTTTTGTGGCAGGTCTGGTCTGGATCTCAATGCTTTGATTTGTTGAAATTTGATCCTTCCATAGGGCGGTCTAAATAAATCAGAATCAATAAAAGATTGTGCTGTTTGAATTTCAGCCAAGTAGGCCGAATTTGTATTTTCCCAACCATTCATATGATGCTGGGTATGGTTCCCAACTGTATGCTTTGCAGCAATGATTTTTTCGTAAATAGCAGGGTACAATTGTACATTTTTTCCAATACAAAAAAAGCATGCTTTTGCGTTAAAAATAGCCAACTGCTCTAACACAAAAGGTGTAGCTTCTGGATGTGGCCCATCATCAAAACTAAGGTACAAGACCTTTTCTTTATTAGGTATCCTCCAAATACATGACCGATAAAGAAGACGTAACCAAAATGGAGTTTTAATCAAATACATACTCAAAGATAAATGGTTCTTTTGCCCGTTTGCAACTTATCTTTGTAAAAATAAAGTGCAAATGAACAGATCGACTGATCAAAAAGTTAGAGTTAGATTCGCGCCCTCACCTACTGGTGGTTTACATTTAGGTGGGGTTCGTACAGTTTTATTCAATTATTTATTCGCAAAAAAATTCAATGGTGATTTTATTTTAAGAATTGAAGATACCGATCAATCCCGTTTTGTACCCGGCGCTGAACAGTATATTTTAGATACACTCAAGTGGTGTGGATTAACCCCTGACGAAAGTCCAATACATGGGGGCGCATATGGCCCTTATCGACAAAGTGAGCGAAAACCGATGTATAAGCAATATACATCTCAACTAATTGAACAAGGTCATGCTTATTATGCTTTTGATACTGCAGAAGATTTAGAACAAATAAGAAAAGAAATTCCAAATTTTCAATACAATAACGCCTCAAGAATGCAGATGAAAAATTCATTGAGTCTACCTGCTGCAGAAGTAACACGCTTATTGAATGAAAATACACCTTATGTAGTACGTATTAAAATGCCTGAAAATGAGGAAGTGGGTTTTGAAGACTTAATTCGTGGAGCAGTAAAGTTTGATACGAGCATGGTAGACGATAAGGTATTGTTAAAAGCTGACGGTATGCCAACCTATCACCTAGCAGTGGTAGTGGATGATTTTTTAATGAAGATTACGCATGCTTTTCGCGGAGAAGAATGGTTACCAAGTGCACCTGTACATATTTTAGTTTGGAAATATTTATTTGGATTAGATCAAATGCCTCAATGGGCACATCTACCACTGATACTAAAGCCAGATGGTAATGGGAAGCTGAGCAAACGTGATGGAGATCGTTTGGGTTTCCCAGTTTTCGCAATGGACTGGACAGATCCAAATACAAATGAAACAACCATTGGATTTAGAGAGCGTGGTTTCTTACCTGAAGCATTTGTGAACTTACTAGCAATGTTAGGATGGAATGATGGCACTGATCAAGAAATTTTTTCGATGCCAACTTTAATTGAAAAATTCAGCTTAGAACGTGTCCATAAAGGGGGTGCAAAATTTGATTATGAAAAATCAAAATGGTTTAACCATGAATGGATTAAACAATCTGACAATAGCTATTTAGCGCCATTGGTTGCCCCTTATTTTAAAGCAGCCAATATCGAAATTCATGAACCAAGTTATTTGGTAAAAGTGATTGGATTAGTGAAAGAACGTTGTCAACTATTAACAGATTTTATTCCTCAATCTTCTTTTTTCTTCACCGCACCTAAAGAAGTAGACACTGTATCCATCTTACCAAAATGGGATCCTGCAAAAGCAGCTTTCTTTACAAGTATCATGAACGCTTATAATCAGCAACTTGTAGCGAACGACGCCACTGCATTAGAAGCCCATTTTAAAGCATTGGCGATGGAACAAAATCTTAAACCTGGAGATTTAATGCTGCCTTTTAGAATCATGTTAGTCGGCGGCAAGTTCGGACCAGGAGTGTTTGATATCGTAGCCAACATTGAAACCAAGGACGCAGCAAAACGTATCCAATTTTGTTTGGATTTGTTATCAAAATAATGATGTAAATTGTAATTGATGCAGACAGAAAGACCTATAAGAGTATTGGTAGCCAAAGTTGGCTTAGACGGGCATGATCGTGGCGCTAAAGTGATTGCCACCGCACTTAGAGATGCAGGCATGGAAGTCATTTACACAGGCCTCAGACAAAGTCCTGAAATGGTGGTACAAGCTGCATTACAAGAAGACGTGGATGCCATTGGTATTAGCATTTTATCAGGTGCACATATGACCGTATTTCCAAAAGTCTACCAGTTAATGCAAGAGAAAGGATTAAAAGATGTCTTGCTCACCGGTGGAGGCATTATTCCAGAAGAAGATAACCTGCAATTACAAAATATGGGCATCGGTCATTTATTTGCTCCTGGCACCAATACGACTGATATCGCAACCTATATCAAAACATGGGTTGCAGCAAACAGAAAGTCCTGATTATTTAAATAGTCCTTTCATCCTTAAAATTACTTGCTATGTCTTTTCAAACCTTGTTTACAAAAATGGAAGATCATACCTTGATCATTACCATCAATCGTCCAGAAAAATTAAATGCATTGAACCAACAAGTAATGCAAGATCTAGATGCAGTTTTTGATCGAGTATACAAGTTTCCGGAAATAAAATCGGTTATCATTACAGGCGCAGGATTGAAGAGTTTTGTTGCCGGTGCAGATATCAAAGAATTTCAAGCATTATCAAAAGCAGAAGCTACTGCGCTCGCAAAAAGAGGACAGGATGTCTTTTTTAAAATAGAAAATTCACCTAAGCCTGTTATCGCATGTGTGAACGGATTTGCACTAGGTGGTGGATGTGAACTTGCAATGAGTTGTCATTTTATTATTGCTTCTGAAAACGCCATTTTTGGTCAACCAGAAGTGAACTTAGGGATCATGGTGGGTTATGGAGGATCTCAAAGACTGACACAAAAAATTGGTAAAGCAAAGGCAATGGAATTGATCATGACTGGCAATACCATCAATGCTGAACAAGCACTTCAATATGGACTGGTGAATTACATCGTGCCACAGACAGCATTATTAGATAAGGCTTTTTCTCTACTAGCTGCAGCACATACCAAAGCCCCATTGGCTATTGCGAACTCGATCAAGGCAGTGAATGCTGCATGGAACGAATCGGTGAATGGATTTGATCTAGAAGCTGAACTATTTGGGGACTGCTTTATCACAGCTGACTGCAAAGAAGGTATTCAAGCATTTATAGACAAAAGAAAGCCTCATTTTACAGGGCATTAATCCTTTCGATTTGATGATTAATTCTTTCTCCTGTATTACCTTTGCGGTACTAAAACCGCAATTATGGAATACAGAATTGAGAAAGACACAATGGGTGAAGTAAAAGTACCTGCACATGTTTATTGGGGTGCTCAGACACAAAGAAGTATCGAAAACTTTAAAATTGCACAGGACATCAATAAGATGCCTAAAGAAATTATTAAAGCTTTTGCATACTTAAAAAAAGCAGCAGCATTAACCAATTTTGATGCAGGTGTTTTACCTAAAGAAAAATGTGATTTGATTGCTCAGGTCTGTGATGAAATCCTTGCAGGTAAATTAGATGACCAATTTCCATTAGTAGTTTGGCAAACAGGAAGCGGCACCCAAAGCAATATGAATATGAATGAGGTGATTGCTTATCGTGGACATGTTATTCAAGGTGGCAGCTTAACAGATAAGGAAAAATTTTTGCATCCAAATGATGACGTAAACAAATCGCAGTCTTCAAATGATACTTTTCCTACAGCAATGCATATTGCAGCATACCAAATTTTAAAAGAAGTAACCATCCCTGGCATTACAACTTTAAAAAATACTTTAGAAGCCAAGAGTGCTGAATTCATGCATATTGTTAAAATTGGTCGTACCCATTTTATGGATGCAACTCCATTGACGTTAGGACAAGAGATGAGTGGCTATGCAAGTCAGTTAAAGCATGGATTAAAAGCCATTCAAAATACTTTAGCGCATTTAAGTGAGTTGGCCTTAGGTGGTACTGCTGTTGGAACAGGAATCAATACACCAAAAGGATATTCAGAAAATGTAGCAAAGCATATTGCAAATCTTACAGGTTTGCCATTTGTAACTGCTGAAAATAAATTTGAAGCATTGGCTGCACATGACGCCATTGTAGAAGCGCACGGTGCATTAAAAACAGTTGCAGTTAGTTTGATGAAGATAGCGAATGATGTACGCATGTTATCCTCAGGACCACGCTCTGGCATTGGAGAGTTATTCATTCCAGATAATGAACCAGGTTCTTCAATTATGCCTGGCAAAGTCAATCCTACTCAATCAGAAGCATTGACAATGATTGCAGCACAGGTTATGGGAAATGACGTAGCAATTAATGTGGGTGGTTCAATGGGCCATTTTGAATTAAATGTTTTCAAACCTGTTATGATCTACAATTTCTTACACAGTGCTAGATTAATTGGCGATGGATGTATCAGTTTTAATGATAAATGTGCGACGGGTATTGAACCGATTGAAGCCAATATCAATAAACATGTACAGAATAGCTTAATGTTAGTAACCGCATTGAATACTAAGATTGGATATTACAAGGCTGCGGAGATCGCACAAAAAGCACATAAAGAAGGCACTACATTAAAGGAAATGGCCGTGAAATTAGGATATGTTACCCCTGAAGAATTTGATGCATGGGTGATACCTAAAGATATGGTAGGATTGTAATTTTTTTATCCTTTTAAAAAGTAGAATATATACTATCCCTAGGCGCTCGGCTCGCAAGCTCGAAGTTTCGCTACTGAATAGTATATATTCTACTTTTTTTGGGCCCTTTAATTTTAGTGTACTCTTTCTCCATTAGAGTAGGTCTTCAACACTTTCACATGCAAGATACTATCCGTAGGCACTTTCATTAAGTCTTTATCTAGCAGGATGAAATCTGCTTTCTTCCCTACTTCGATGGAGCCTACTTGTTTTTCCATGCGATTGGCTTTTGCTGCCCAGATGGTCATACCTCGAATCGTTTGTTCTCGTGTTAATGCATTTTCCATCTGGAATCCACCAGCAGGAAACCCTTTTGCATCCTGCCTTGCCACGGCAGCTAAAAAAGTTTTGAATGGATTAATTTCTTCGACAGGGAAATCTGTTCCCAATGGCAACCATCCATTTTGCTTCAACAATTGCTGGAATGCGTAACCACCCTTTAAACGCTCCACACCTAAACGGTCTCCAGCCCAATACATATCACTAGTTGCATGCGTTGGTTGTACTGAAGGGATGATATTGTACTTTCCAAAATAATCAAAGTCAGAAGGATTTAGAATTTGTGCATGTTCGATGCGCCACCTTTTATCGTTTTTGCCTTTTAAATATTTTTCATACACTTTTAAGACGACCCTATTGGCACTATCTCCAATGGCATGCGTACACATTTGAAAATCGGTATTGATTAATCTTGCAGCAACTGAATCAAAATGCGCTTGACTGCTTAATAAAAAACCACCCCAACCAGGCTGATCTGTATAATGTGCCAATAAAGCGGCACCTCTAGAACCTAGTGCACCATCGCCATACACTTTGACACCTTTTACCATTAAACGATCTGTAGTATAACCACCCTTTGTAAAGTAATTAGAAGTATAGGAACTAGGTTTATCACTTAACATTACGTACAAACGCATTTTTAAATCATTGCTTTTTTGCAATGCATCAATCATATCAATGTCATTCGGGCTTAAACCACAGTCTGTAATGGTTGTCAATCCTGTAGCAAAACAATTTTTCTGTGCTGCGGTTAACCAGTTTTTGTAATCCTCCTTTGTAGCGGCTGGCACATTTCTTTCAACCACACCCACTGCATTGTCAATTAATAAACCTGTAAGTTTACCCTCTTCAACTACAAAATCTCCACCCTCCATTTTTTGACCTACTTTGACTCCAGCAATTTGCAAGGCTTTCTCATTGGCAATACTTGCATGCCCATCTACACGCTCTAACAATACTGGACGATCAGGAAACAGCACATTTAATTCAGCATTCGTTGGAAATTTTTTACCAGGAAATCTATTTTGATCCCAACCTCTTCCTCGAATCCAGCCATTGCCCGGATGCGTTGCCACAAATGCTTGAACACGGCGCAACACTTCCTCCCAAGAATCAGCAAACATTAAATCCACTGCATACAAAGACTGACCATAACCCAAGAAATGCGCATGCGCATCCACAAAACCTGGATACACTGTAGCGCCTTTTGCATCTACTACACTATCAGCTTGGTAGTTTTTTAGAATCTCATCATTTGAACCCACAGCCACAATTTTACCATCCTGCACTGCCATGGCTTCTGCCACAGTGAAGGCTTCATTCACAGTATAAATTTGTGCATGGTGCACCACTAAATCTACTCTTTGGTTGATACATGAACTACATAAAAATGTAATTGCAATTGCAAATATTTGACGCATAGGTATTGTTTAGAAAATAAAAATAAGGAAATAAAATAGAAATTGAAGCCATGAATAAAGATGCAATGAGGCATTCAATATTTCGTACCCATTAGTTCAATAATTCACAAGGCTTTAAGCCAGTATGCTTTTTAAAAGCTGCCGAAAAATGCGAAATCGAAGAGTAACCCAATAATGCAGACACATCTGTAACACTCAAAGACTTCTCATACAATAAGTATTTTGCGTGCTCCATTCTTTGTTGTTGATAGAAATCAAAAATGGTGGTACCAAACACTTCTTTGAAGCCTTTCTTTAAATAGCATTCATTCATCGCAACTTTACGGCTGAGTTCTTTGATTGTGATTGGGTCTCCAATATGTTGTAACAAAATTTCACGCGCCAAATAGATACTTTCTTTACCTCGCTCATCAGATAGAAACTTACATGCAAAACCTTCTTCTTTCTCATCAACAATGCACTCTAAACTAAACAGTAATAATTCATGTATTTTTGCATTGATAAATATATTCTCCATAGATCCAGTATAACTGTAGTTCAATAAAGAATCTAGTGTGCCACGCTTACGCATGCACAATGGAAAAGTTTTGACAAAAGCGTTCGGATGTTTGAATGCCAATACTTCGTCTTTACGATTGTTCAATTTTACATTATGAACAAATTGGTGTAAAAAAGTAGAAGTAAAATGAAACGAAAAAACATCCACTGTTCGAATTGGCCCAGCACAATCTTCTGTAGGCAATTGATTGCAATTTCCACAAACTTTATTTTGACAATAACGATTGCCTGAAATACAGAATCTTAATTCTAAATAATTGTCCGTTGGTCGTTTGGCATTGTAATGGTAAATAAACATCCCTGTATCTTCCAAATCTGCAGGAGACTGGGCATAGTAACGATTTATTTTGTACTGCGTAGAGCCAGGTATGAGCTGCTCTTTTTGGTACAACAATGCCATTCCAGCAAAGCCGTTTGGCTGGTTGACTTGTTTTAATATTTCGTTTGCTAACATCATTGAAATGCAAATTTAAAGTATAAACAACAAATGCTGTGAAAAGGTTCATTTTATGACCCAAAAATGACGTAAAATAAGCCCTATTTTTTGACCCTGATCTAAAAAAATAAAGAACATACCGATCTTGTTTAAAAATCGATTTTAAGGCCATTTTTAGCCTCATTTTTGGGGGCAACCAAATGTATGCTGAAAGTTTAATGGGGATAACTATAACACCACGCTAGCGTACAAAAAGCCCTAATTTTTCTTAAATTTGTGAACATTCTAAACGCCCTATAAAACAAAAAATTCGTACCGTATATGTCTGAAGAATTAGAACAGCAATCAACTGCTGAAAACAAAAACTATGGAGCTGATAGCATCCAAGTATTGGAAGGATTAGAAGCCGTTAGAAAACGCCCTGCAATGTATATTGGCGATGTAGGTCTTAAAGGTTTACATCATTTAGTGTATGAAGTTGTTGACAACTCAATTGATGAAGCATTAGCTGGCTATTGTTCTCATATCGAAGTGACCATTCATACCGACAATTCTATCAGCGTTCAAGACAATGGTCGTGGTATCCCAACGGCTATGCATACAAAAGAAAAACGATCTGCATTAGAAGTTGTAATGACAGTACTGCATGCCGGTGGAAAATTTGATAAGAATACCTACAAAGTTTCAGGAGGTCTGCATGGTGTAGGTGTAAGTTGTGTGAACGCATTAAGTACTAAGTTACAAGTGACAGTTCAACGTGAGGGAAAAATATTTGAACAAGAATACGCAATAGGCGTCCCTCAATATGCTGTTAGAGAAAATGGAACGAGTGACAAAACTGGTACTAGAGTGCATTTCTGGCCCGATGCAAGTATTTTTCAAGAAACAGTTTATCGTAAAGAAATATTAGAAGGTCGTTTACGCGAATTGTCTTATTTGAATAAGCGCATCAGCATCTCTTTAACAGATTTGAGAGAACTAGACGAAAATGGTGCTCCATACGTCAATCACTTTTACAGTGAAGGTGGTATTGTTGAGTTTGTTCAAATGTTAGATAAAAACGGCAATAGAAATCCTATCATCACACAACCTTTATACGTAGAAGGTCATGACGAAGCATCGAACGTGGCTGTTGAAGTAGCATTGACTTATAATGACGACTTTAAAGAAAATATTTTTTCTTACGTAAACAATATCAATACCATTGAGGGTGGTACACACGTTACTGGTTTCAGAACTGCATTAACACGTGTATTCAAGAGTTATGGTGATAAAGAAGGGCTTTTTGAAAAAGCAAAAGTAACTGTTGAGGGTGACGACTTTAGAGAAGGATTAAGTGCAATTATTTCTGTCAAAGTGCCTGAGCCTCAATTTGAAGGTCAAACAAAAACAAAATTAGGCAATAGTGAAGTAAGTGGCGTTGTTCAAACCACTGTTGCACGTGTTCTTGAATCCTATTTAGAAGAAAATCCAAAAGAAGCTAAATACGTAATCTCTAAAATCATATTAGCAGCACAAGCCAGAGTTGCCGCTAAGAAAGCACGTGATATGGTTCAAAGAAAGACCGTATTGTCTGGCGGAGGATTGCCTGGTAAATTAGCTGATTGTTCCGAGCGTGATCCTGAAAGATGTGAACTTTATCTTGTCGAAGGAGATTCTGCGGGTGGTACGGCTAAACAAGGTCGTGAAAGAAGCTATCAAGCGATCTTGCCTTTACGTGGTAAAATTCTGAATGTTGAAAAAGCAATGGAGCATAAGATCTATGAAAATGAAGAGATTAGAAATATGTATACTGCATTAGGTGTAACAGTAGGGACACCAGAAGATCCAAAAGCACTCAATATTGGGAAGTTACGTTATCATAAATTAATCATCATGACCGATGCCGATGTGGACGGATCGCATATCGCCACTTTAATTCTTACATTCATCTTTAGATACATGAAAGAATTAGTACAAAACGGATATGTGTACATTGCACAACCTCCTTTGTATTTAGTGAAAAAAGGCAAGGACCAAGAATATGCTTACAGTGAGGAACAAAGAAAAGCATTGATTGAAAAATTAGGCGGAGGGAATGACAGCTCTGTAACAATTCAAAGATATAAGGGTCTGGGTGAAATGAATGCTGATCAATTATGGGAAACGACAATGGATCCAACAAGGAGAACACTGAAACAAGTGACGATTGATAGCGCAGCAGAAGCGGATAGAATCTTTAGTATGTTAATGGGTGATGAAGTGGCTCCTAGAAGAGAATTCATCGAATCTCACGCGAAATATGCTAAAATTGACGTTTAAGGGCCTCAATTGAAGGGAATTTATAAACATTTAACAAAAAAACATATAATTCAAACCTTGCATATCAATAAATAAACTACTTTCATTAAGCATTTTAATAATTAAAATATACACAAAATGGACACTTCAAAAATGATCAAAGCATATTGCTTGAAAACAAAAGAAAAAAACGTACCAATGCATGATGCTGTCATCACTAAAACTGCTAAAGGTGGTTATATGGCTGGCGGTCACGACGGTAAAGGAAATAAAATGGCAGCTATTATGAGCGAAGCAAATGCTTTAAAAGCAATCGCTGATGGCGTAGCAAAAAAAGGTTTTTAATTTTAAGTGACCCCTTAATAAAATTTAAAGGGTCACTTAAAATTCTCTTATGATTTTTTAAGGCCACCCATAAACGGGTGGCCTTAATTGTTTTTATACTAATGATTTTTCGAGGCTCCCTATAAACGAGTGCCTCGATTTATTTTATGCATCTACTTTCACTACCCCATTGTATATTTTAGTGAGTGTAGCAAAGCAATGCTCCATACTCTTAATGTCCTTAATGATAAGGATAAAGGTCTTGCCTACTTGTTTGAAGTGGGCATTGTTCATCGCTGTTTGTGTAAAGCTTAATAACCCTTTAAAAATGGCACTTTCATAATAAGGTGAATCAGGCCTGTTAATAAAGAAACATCTTAGTGTTTCGTCTTTTAAAGTCATCTTTTCGAAACCTAAGCCGATAGCCAATCTCCTGGACTGAATGGTCGTGAAAAGCGCAACAACTTGTTTGGGCATAGGACCAAAACGATCTATCAACTCAAGTTTCATTGCTTCTAGTTCCGTATCGTCTTCAGACTGATCTAGTCGTGTATACAATGAAAGCCTTTCACCAATACTCTCTACATAACTATCTGGTATCATGATTTCCAAGTCGGTATCAATCGTACAGTCTTGTACAAAGTCATCCTGCTTACTAATTTCCTCAACAAATAAATCTTTAAAGTCCGAACGTTTTAGTTCACGCACTGCTTCGGCTAATATTTTTTGGTACATTTCAAATCCAATCTCTGCCATGAATCCACTTTGCTCACCTCCTAGTAAATTTCCTGCACCACGTATATCCAAATCACGCATAGCAATTTGAAATCCAGAACCCAACTCACTAAACTGCTCAAGGGTTTGTAATCGCTTTCGCGAATCATCTGGCAGAGTGCTCATGGGTGGTGCCAATAAATAACAGAATGCTTTTTTATTACTTCTTCCTACCCTTCCTCTTAATTGATGTAAATCACTCAAACCAAATTGATGTGCATTATTAATGATGATAGTATTCACATTTGGAATATCCACACCACTTTCAACAATATTAGTACAAACCAATACATCATATCTTCTCTCAATAAAATCAAATATCTTCTCCTCCAATTGGTGTCCCTCTAATTGACCATGTGCAAATCCAATACTTAAATCTGGACAAAGTTTTTGGATCATAGCACACATTTCTGCCAAACCTTGTACCCTGTTGTGTATGAAAAATACTTGACCACCTCTTTCTGTTTCAAAATAAATTGTCTCACGTATCACATCTTCGTGAAATACTTGTACTTCAGTATGAATAGGCTGTCTGTTAGCAGGTGGTGTATTGATAATGCTTAAATCCCTTGCGCCCATTAAACTAAAATGTAGGGTTCTTGGGATAGGTGTAGCAGTCAATGTTAAACAATCTATATTGGTTCTTAGCGTTTTTAATTTCTCTTTATGTGCAACTCCAAATTTTTGTTCTTCATCAATGACCATCAACCCTAAATCTTTAAAATTAACTTCTTTACCCAGAACACCATGTGTGCCCACCAGGATATCAATCTTTCCCTCTTTCACTTTGGCAATGGTTTCCTTTTTTTGAGCAGCAGATTTAAATCTATTCAAGAAATCAATTTCAATTGGAAAGTCTTTTAGTCGCTCTTTAAAAGTTTTATAATGTTGAAATGCTAAAATAGTGGTTGGCACAAGCACTGCAACTTGCTTCCCATCAATAGCAGCCTTGAATGCAGCACGAATGGCTACTTCTGTTTTTCCAAAACCAACATCACCACAAACAAGACGATCCATAGGTGCAGGCGCCTCCATATCTTTTTTGACGTCGGCAATAGCCTTGGCTTGATCTATCGTATCCTCATAAATAAAAGATGCTTCTAATTCATGCATCATATAATTATCTGGCGAAAATGCAAAACCAGTTTGTGCTTTTCTTTGTGCATATAATTTAATTAAATCAAATGCAATTGCTTTTACTTTTGCCTTAGTCTTATCTTTTAATTTCACCCAAGCATCAGATCCTAATTTGTTCACTTTAGGGGGTGTTCCTTCCTTGCCAGTATATTTAGATATTTTATGCAATGAATTAATATTCACATATAAAATATCACTGTCTTTATAAATAATACGCACAGCCTCCTGCATCACACCACTTACTTCTATCTTTTGCAATCCACTATAAACCCCTACTCCATGGTCAATATGCGTTACATAATCTCCAGGATGAAGATCGCTTAGTGTACGTAAAGTAATTGCTTTATTTTTACTATAGGCTTGCTTTACTTTGTACTTGTGGTAACGCTGAAAAATTTGATGATCAGTATAGCAAACTATTTTGTGGTCATGATCTACAAAACCTTCATGAATATTTTTAACAATTGGAGTGAACTGTATTTCAGTTTTTAAATCAGTAAAGATTGCATGCAATCGTTCTAACTGTTTTGCTTGTTCAGCAAATAAGAATAAATGGTATCCTTTTTTTTCAAACGCTTGTAAATTAGCAATCAAGTACTGAAACTGTCGATTAAAACTTGGCTGCACCTGCGTATTAAATGCAATTTTACGCTCTGTTAGACTAGCTTGAAAACCCCACTCAATGATATTTTTTTTTAAGATCTGACTTGTAGCTGTATCCACTGCAACAAAGTCCTCAATACGTGTATTTTTTTTATGAATGTCAGAATCCTCAAGAGATCGAGCTGCAGGCGCATGCAATAAAAATGCTTCCAATGCCTCTATTTGATCATGCCCTCTTTGTTGAATTAAATTCCAATCTTTTAACCAAACAATGGTATTTTCAGCAAGAAATTCCATCAATGGAATCTTAATCTCATCTTCAAATTGTGTTGTAACGTTTGGAATAATATTGACTTGTAATAATTTTCGCTCACTCAACTGCGTTGCTGGATCAAACAAACGAATACTATCAACCTCCTCTCCAAATAATTCAACTCTATAAGGCTTTTCATTCCCGAAAGAATAAATATCAAAGATACCACCTCTCAATGCAAACTGACCTGGCTCATACACAAAATCAGTTCTTTCAAAACCATACTGAATAAGACTTTCCATCAATGCATCCAAGCCCAAAGTATCATTTGTCTTAATCTGTATAATATGTTGTTGTAATGTCTTAGGCATGACCACTTTTTCAAAAAAAGCTTCAGGATAAGTCACTACAATTTTCTTATTACCTCCCATCGATAATTTAGTCAACGCTTCCGTCCTTAACATCACATGGGAAGGATTGAGCAAACTGAAATTTTGAGCAGTTTTAAAAGAGGATGGAAAATAAAATAAATCTAAAGCTTCTGTAACACTTTCCAACGTGTTATAGAAATAGGCAGCCTCTTCTGCGTCATTCAAAACTATAACATGGTTAAAACTTGCTGTTGTTGGATGGTTAAAAATATACCTTAAAATAAAGGCAGGTGCAGCACCATTAAGATTTTGCAAGTGTACTTGAAACGGCTTTTTTTCAGTATCTGACATAGCAATCCCTTCTACTATCTTTTTTAGCAGGGGGGATATATCATATCGATCAAACAAAGATTGCTCGTTCATAGTTCAGCCAGCAAAGATACAATCAAAAAACGGAGGAAGCAGTGATCGTTAAATCAATTTCTTTATATTGGTGTTTTGAAACTTCAACTAAAGCCACCCCACTGTTTCCTGAAAAAAATGGTATGTAGATTCCTTCTTTAAAACCCAATACCAGGGTATACTTTCCAGGAATTAAGGATAATTTAAAACGTCCTTTTTGATCGGCACGAACCTTTGAAATTAATTTTGCCTGAATGCCTTCCGCCCAATTTCCTTGCTGTCCAATTAACTGATCGGTATTTGCGGAGGCATACACATAAATTATTGTTGAATAGGGGCTACCCAATTGTCTATTTTTACCTTTCAATGGCATGTTTGCCTCTTTTTCAAGGTAAACATGCCCTTTTATGCCCTGCGAACAGCATGTGAAGCCCATCAATACTGGTAGCATTGCAATGATCAAGATCCAAGCGCATCCATTTTTGTTCATACAACCTGTTTCAATAAAGTTACATCAATTAAACAAGTCTATTTAATCCATTCTTTTTAAGGCTATAAGTTAGATGAATTACAAAGAATTGATTGTAATTTAGAACAATGAAAAATAGCTTTTTACTACTTATATGCTTGTTTTGCACTATCAGTTCGGCATTAGCACAAGAGGCAACAAAAAAAGAGGTACTATTACAAACTTCAAATAACTTGGCCATCGATGCAAGAAATAATTTTTCAAAAGCAGTCCTTGCCGCAAAAGAAAAAGGTTGGCCCATACAATATGCCTCTCGTAATCAAAATAATGCAAAATTAATTGGCGTGAATGCAATGGGATGGCCTAAATATTATGTAGGCTATGCAGATCCAGTTGCTTCAATTACGATTAATGCTAATAAAGTATGGCCAGGCGCTGCATCCAATTTAAACCTAAGCGGAGCTGATGATGCAGTGACCAATAAATTAGGCGTATGGGATGAAGGTAGCCCAAGATTAACGCACAAAGAATTGATTGGAAGAATTACACAAAAAGACAATGTAACAGAAGTGGTGAATCATAGCACACATGTTGCAGGCATTGTTATGAGCAAAGGCCTCAACCCTTTGTCAAAAGGTATGGCTTACAATATGAAAGGAATTTTAGATTATGATTGGAACAATGACCTATCTGAAATGTCTTCGGCAGCTGCATCTGGTTTATTAATCTCCAACCACTCTTATGGTACAGTGTCTGGTTGGGACTACAATAGTGATTCTTCACGTTGGGAATTCAATGGTAGATGGAATGAAAAGGAAGATTATCGCTTTGGCCTCTATGATTACGATGCTCAAATTCAAGATTCAATCGCTTATAATGCACCGAATTATTTAATCGTAGCAGCTGCAGGCAATAACAGAACTAGCTCGGGTCCTGCTGTAGGTCAAACATATTGGAGAAGAAACCAAAATGGTCGCTTTTACAATGCAGGTAACAGACCTGATAGTTTGAGCAGCAATGACTCCTATGGGAGTATAGCTACAGATAAAAATGCAAAAAATATTTTAACTGTTGGCGCTGTGTATGGCATCCCCTCCGCCTACAATAAAAAAGAGGATGTCATAATGAGTAGTTTTAGTTCTTGGGGCCCCACCGATGATGGTAGAATCAAACCAGATATTGTTGCACAAGGCGTTTCGGTATATTCAACGCTATCTAGCAATGACTCAAGTTACGGATATCAAAACGGTACCTCTATGGCATCACCAGGTGCAGCAGGAAGCTTACTATTATTACAAGAATTAAGTCAAAGATTTATTGTGAATGGTGCACCAAAGATTTTAAAATCAGCTACTGTAAAAGGCTTGGCTATCCATACAGCAAATGAAGCTGGTTTATATCCTGGTCCAGACTATAAATTTGGATGGGGATTACTCAATATCAGTGAAGCTGCACAAGTTTTAAATACCGCTTTAGTCAATAACAATAGCGCAAGTAGTCCACATTTTGTGTATGAAAATAATTTAGCAAATGGCGCCAGTCAGTCTTATTCATTTACAGCTTCGGGCACTCAACCAGTTAAAGCAACTTTAGTATGGACAGATGTAAAGGGTAATGCAAGTGATCTTTTAAATGACCCAACTCCAAAATTAGTCAATGATCTTGATCTTAAAATTACTGAAGGAAATAAAACTTTCTACACTTGGAAACTGAATCCTACAAGCCCAGACAATCAAGCAACTAAAGGTATCAATAATATCGATAACATAGAGAAGGTAGAAGTGGACACAAGTTTAGTAGGCAAAGTATACACAGTAACAGTGAATCACAAAGGAACACTAGAAAGAGGTCAACAAGCATATTCACTTATCATCAGCGGAGCAGGTGGTACCGCATATTGTAATTCTGCCGCTACGAGTACTGCAGGAACAAAAATTGATAGTATACAATTAAATAATATTAAGTTCTCCAAAACAACCGCAGACAATTATGTTGATAACACTGCACTTTTCGTCAATGGGGAATCAAATGGGACGCTCTCTTTGTTCTTAAGGTTAAGTAGTGCGGATGCAAGTAATAACAATAGATTTGTAAAAGTATTCATCGATTATAATAACAATGGCATTTTTGAAAATAACGAATTAACACATACTAGTGCCGCATTAAATAATGGGGACTACAGTACTTCGATTAATTTACCTAGTAATTTAATCATCAACCAATTTACCAAACTAAGGATTGTGGCAACTGAAGCGATTTTAACAACTGATGTAAATGCCTGTGGCACATATACTGCAGGTGAAACACAGGACTACACATTAAAAGTAGTCAATCCTTCAAATGATTTGCAAATGGTTGAAATAACAAATCCAATTGGTGGGGTATCACAAAAAGCGATCCAATATGTGACTGTTAAATTAGCCAACAATGGATCTAATAAACTCAGCAATATTCCAATTAGCTTAGAGGTTAAAAAAGGCAACACTACTATATTATCAACAACCGAAACATTTAATGGAAGACTGTATGCATCTGAAACAATGTCTTATACATTTCAAACACCAATATCTATTGAATTGAACCAAAGTTATACCATTACTGCAACAGCCAATACCAACAATGATCAACAACCTAGTAACAATTCAATTACAACTACCATTATCAGTGCAAATTCAAGTCCAATCATTACTGGTTCAGCTACTTCTTGTAATAATAATGTACAATTGCTAGTCAATAATCCAACAGGAAATGATCAGTATTTATGGTATGATAACAATACAGACCTTAGTAAGCCAATTGCACTGGGCACTGCAATAAGAACCACCACAACCGCATCGAACGTATATGTTTCAAAAGGCTGGTCAGGATTTATTGGGCCCAAAGACAATACAACATTGAGTAATTCTGGTGGATATAACAATTGGGGAAGTAGCTATGGTGAGTTTATTAGATTCAATACCAAAGGACCTATCACATTGGAAACAACAAAAATCTATACTGGCTATGCAGGTAAAATTGAGTTAGAATTAAGATCGCTCAGTACTTTCACCGATAGTACTTATTCTTACTATCCCTCTCAGACTCAAAAAACAATCTTACATGTAGGTGCAAGTAGTCCCAACCCAACTCCAGCAACAGGCACGACTGGATCAGGTGCTGCCACTCCAATGGTCGCTGGAGATACGGGAAGAATCTATGCCATCAATATGACCCTAAACCAGCCAGGAAATTACATTTTAATTGCCCGTTGTTTAGACAGTGCAACCATTTTTAGAAATAATAATATTACAAGTACCAATCATCCATTTGGTCCAACTGTACTTGCATCCATCACCGGAAATTGGGCTGGAGCCAATTTTGAAAAATTTTATTACTTTTTCTATAACATGCAAGTGAGTACCCCCGTTTATGAAAATAATTTGACTAAAATTCCAGTCATACTTACTGCAAAACCTGTAATTACACAAATTGGCATTGACAGTCTAAGTACTGGTGTTGCAGATAGCTACCAATGGCTAATGAATGATGAATATATTAACGGCGCAACAAAACAAGGCTACAAAGTCACCAAAAATGCGATGTACAAGGTCAGTACAACCATTGGGACTTGCACCAACTATTCAGATAATAAATTAGTGTTGATTACAGATATCCCACAGGCACCAACCAAAGAGATTGGCTTAAAAATTGTTTCTACAGATTATATAGAGAATGTTATTAAAGGCAATCAATTCTTTATACAATTTAATAATGTAAAAACGAATGCTATCGGACTAAGTATTTTAAACAATAATGGCGTAACGGTATTTCAAAAAGACAAATTAAACAATCAAAATACCGCACAAGCAGTGCAAGTTCCTACTTTAACAACAGGTATTTATTTTGTTAAAGTGTTTGCGAATAACAAAGTTTACGTTCAAAGCGTATTCGTCACTAACAATTAAGCTTTATGTTACAACCTTGGCAGGATGCAATAGTCACTAAAATAGTTCAGGAAACGCCGAGCACTAAAAGATTTTTCTTTGAAGTGCCTGGATTAGAAAGCTTTGACTTTACACCTGGCCAATTTGTTACATTAGATTTGCCTATTCATGAAAAACGCAATAAGCGTTGGAGAAGTTACTCTATTGCCTCCTACCCCAATGGAACTAATCAGTTTGAACTAGTGATCGTATTATTAGAAGGAGGACTGGGAACTACTTATTTATTTAACCAAATTAAAGTAGGTGATACTATTTCTTTTAGAGGACCTCAAGGTGTTTTTATTTTACCAAAAACCCTTGACAAAGATTTATATTTAATTTGTACCGGGACAGGTGTAGCGCCTTTTAGATCCATGGTGCACTATATTCATCAAAATAAATTGCCACACCAAGCTATTCATTTAATTTTTGGCTGCAGAAAATATACAGATTGTTTATACGGACATGAATTAAAACAATTAGAACAAACAGAACCCGGTTTTTTCTACCATCCAAGTTTTTCAAGAGAAACGGAAATAAGAGAAGGTGCTTATCAAGGATATGTTCATCCTGTATATAAGCAACTATTAAATAATGCAAATAAAGAACAAGCTCAATTCTACATTTGTGGGTGGAAAGAAATGATTGATGAAGCTAGAGCAACGCTGGCTGAACTAGGTATCCCCAAAGAAAGAATCCACTTTGAATTATATGGTTAGCCGATAGCTTCCAATACCATTGACTTCACCTTACTCATAGGAATACGCTCTTGAGTCATGCTATCTCTATGACGAACAGTTACGGTACCATCTTCTTTGGTTTGATGATCAATGGTCACACAGAAAGGAGTACCAATGGCATCTTGACGACGATAACGCTTTCCGATAGCATCTTTTTCTTCATAGAAGCAATGGAAAGATTTTTTGCATTCGTCCATTAATTCTTTCGCAATTTCTGGCAAACCATCTTTCTTGGTCAACGGCAAAATTGCTAGCTTATTTGGAGCAATTTTTGCAGGCAAATGCAACACCACTCTTGAATCGGTGGTACCGTCTTCTTTATGAATCGTTTCTTCATCATAAGAATTAGATAAGATTAATAAGAACATTCTATCTAAACCAATAGAAGTTTCAATCACATAAGGAATATAATGCTGGTTAATTTCGGTATCGAAATATTGCATTTTCTTCTTGCTGAACTCTTGGTGTCTGCTTAAATCAAAATCAGTTCTTGAATGAATACCTTCAACTTCTTTGAAACCAAATGGGAATTCATATTCAATATCCAAAGCCGCATCTGCATAATGTGCTAACTTAACGTGGTCATGAAATCTATATTTTTTAGCATCAATGCCTAAGCTTAAATGCCATTGCATACGTTCGTTCTTCCAATGCTCATACCATTCTTTTTGTGTGCCTGGTTGAATGAAAAATTGCATTTCCATTTGCTCAAATTCACGCATTCTAAAGATGAACTGACGCGCCACGATTTCGTTTCTAAAAGCTTTTCCAGTTTGTGCAATTCCAAAAGGAATTTTCATTCTTGCAGTTTTTTGTACGTTCAAGAAATTCACAAAAATACCCTGAGCCGTTTCTGGTCTTAAATAAATAGTACTTGCTTCTTCTGCAACAGAACCTAATTCTGTAGAGAACATTAAATTAAACTGACGAATATCTGTCCAATTGCCTGTTCCACTTACGCTACAAACAATTTTATGATCCGCAATTAATTGACTCAATCCAGCAAAATCATCCTTCGCCAATAAAGCATCCATATCAGCTAACAATTTATCTGCACCTGCTTGATCACCTTTTTCGATCATTTTGTCTGCATGCGCTTCTAATAAATGATCCACACGGTATCTTTTCTTACTGTCTTTATTATCTATCAATGGATCACTAAAACTATCCACGTGTCCACTTGCCTTCCATGTGGTTGGATGCATAAAAATGGCCGCATCAATACCAACAATATTTTGGTTCATTTGTGTCATGGAATTCCACCAATAATCACGAATATTTTTCTTTAATTGAGCACCATAAGGACCGTAATCATAAACGGCACCTAATCCGTCATAGATTTCACTACTTGGAAATACAAATCCATATTCTTTTGCATGCGAAATAATCGCTTGTAATGTATTATCTGTTGGCGTCTTGCTCATAGTTTGCAAATATAAGGCGAGATTACCTATTGGTGTAATTTTTCGTTGTTTTGGTGCCTATCCTTGTCTCTGTTGGTTTTCTTCAAAAGATTTTGCTCAAAAGCCTTGGTCAAATCAACACCAGTTTGATTGGCCAAGCAGATCAATACAAATAAAATATCTGCCATCTCATCTCCTAAGACTAAATCTTCCTCTTTTCCTTTGAAAGATTGCTCACCATATTTACGCACCATTATCCTGGAAAGCTCCCCCACTTCTTCCATCAAGATGCCTAAATTGGTTAACTCACTAAAGTATTTTACACCAATGGTTTTGATCCATTCATCTACTTTTTCTTGTGCAGCTTGAATTGTAATATCACTCATATTGTTATTTTAAAAATCTTTATTTTTTGAATCCATGATAATAGTCACTGGACCATGATTCAATAAACGCACTTTCATATCTGCTCCAAATTGTCCAGTTTGAATGGGCTTACCCATTTCTTTTTCTAAGGTCTTTATCATTGATTCATATAAAGGCACAGCGATAGGAGGTTTTGAAGCATTGATATAAGAAGGTCTATTCCCTTTTTTAGTGTAAGCGTGTAATGTAAACTGACTAATTAATAAGATGTCACCACCAATATCTTTCACACTCAAATTCATCACCCCTTCTGCATCATCAAAAATGCGCAAATTGGTGGCTTTTCCAGCTAACCATGCTATATCTTCTTGTGTATCTGCATCTTCAATACCCACCAGCATCATCAAGCCATTTTGAATAGCTCCAATTACCTGCTCTTCCACCACCACACTAGCTTCTGTAACTCTTTGTATTACGAGTCTCATTTTCTACAATTTATTCCATGAAGATAAACAAAACTATTTTCACTAATTTAGCTGTAATTTCAATCCCTTGAGTAGTATTAAAAAATTAGCCAGTCAAACCGCATGGTACGGACTTAGTTCAATAGCAGCTAGGTTTATTAGCTATTTACTTACCCCTTATCTAACCTATAAACTTTCAGATGTGGCTTATGGGGAGAATTCGATTGTCTATGCATTTATCCCCTTTTTGAATGTGCTGGTAACACATGGCATGGAGACCGCCTATTTCAGATTTGGCTCAAAAGAAAATGAAGAAACAATATACAATACAAGTAGCTTTTCAATGTTTTTTGTTACCCTACTAGTATTATTAGGACTGTTCACATGGAAATTACCTTTGGCCAACTTATTACAAATTACATTACATCCTGAGTATATCAGTTTATTAGCATGGATTGTGGCGCTGGATGCAATAGCAACAATACCATTCTCAAGGCTCAGATTACAGGGACGTCCCAAAAAATTTGCATTCATTAAAGTGGGTGGTATCTTATTAAATATACTTGCAACTTATACGCTCATTAGCAGCCTGCCTAATTATGTAGAAACACACCCCGAAAGTTTCTTACGAGCTATTTATAAACCCAATTGGGAAGTGGGGTATATTTTGATTGCAGGCATCATTCAGAATGTGTTTGTATTGGTTTTATTACAAAAAGAAATTAGGTCTATTCGTTTTAAATTCAATTTCAAATTATGGATCGCCATGATGGCTTATGCCCTTCCATTGGTATTGGTAGGTTTTGGCGGCATGATCAATGAAACTTTAGACCGTATCATGCTTGGATGGTGGGCACCAGGAGGGAGTGCTGAGGCCAATAAGGGATTGGTTGGTGTGTATAGTGCATGTTACAAATTGGCAATTTTAATTACCATTTCCATTCAAGCATTTCGAATGGGTGCTGAACCTTTTTTCTTTAAACAAGCCGAATCAGATCAAGCTCAAAAAACCTATGCAAGGGTCATGAAATTTTTTGTCATCACACTTTGTATCATTTTCTTGGGGGTTGTCTTATACATTGATATCTGGAAGTTATTTATCCAAAACCCTGCAATGTATGTTGGCTTGCGCGTGGTACCTATTTTACTTATAGCCAATATGTTTTTGGGCGTGTATTACAATTTAAGTATTTGGTATAAGTTGAGTAATAAAACAATGGCAGGTGCTTGGATTACTTTACTAGGCGCGTTGATTACCATCATTATCAACTATATTGCCATTCCTCATTTTGGTTATATGGCAAGTGCTTGGGCCACTTTCTTCTGTTATGGAACCATGATGGTGGTAAGCTACCAATGGGGCCAGCGTGTATATCCTGTTCCCTATGCAACAAAAAAACTGATTGCTTATTTTGTGATTGCTTTAATGGTTTATGGCATCAATCTTTTATTACACCTTGTTTCAAAAAACCAACCCTTCAATTATTTATTTGCAACAATATTACTTTTCGGATTTATTATTTTTGTAATGCGCATCGAAAAGAAAGAATTGCAATCCATCTTTAGAAAATAAACAAATGGCAGAAGATTTAATACTCCATCATGGAGACAAAAAAGCACAATATGAATCCTTGATCCCTCAAATCAAAGGATTAATGACTGGTGAGCCTAATTTAATTGCCAATTTAGGTAATATCGCAGCCGCATTAAAAGAACAATTCAATTGGCTTTGGGTGGGCTTTTATTGGGTGGAAAATGAGGAATTGGTATTGGCGCCCTTTCAAGGACCTGTCGCTTGTACCAGGATTAAAAAAGGCAGAGGTGTTTGTGGAACTAGCTGGGAAAAAGGTATCACTTTAATTGTTGATGATGTTGAAAAATTCCCAGGGCACATCGCTTGTAGTAGTGCTTCAAGATCAGAAATAGTCGTACCCGTTTTTCAAAATGGTCAAATTGTGGGTGTTTTAGATGTCGACAGTACCGAATTAGCTCATTTTGACCACATTGACCAACAGTATTTAGAGGAAATTGTCGGGTTCTTAGATCAATTTTAAAAATAATCAATTAAGTTTGCAACCCCTAAGCGGATGTGGCGAAATTGGCAGACGCACTAGACTTAGGATCTAGCGCCGCGAGGCGTGTGGGTTCGACCCCCTCCATCCGCACAGATTTTATACAAAAAGGGCCTCAAATGAGGCCTTTTTTATTACCTTTGCCCCCCTTAAACCATACAATTAAGAAGTAAAAGCAACACTTATGGCAACCATAAAAAGAACCAACATTGCACCATTGAATGACCAATTAACGGTGACAATTTCTAAAGCAGATTATTACACTGCTTATGAGACAAGTTTAAAGAAGCATGCCAAAACGGCAAACATCCCTGGATTCAGAAAAGGCATGGTGCCAGCAGGCATGATTAAAAAAATGTACGGACAATCTATTTTCACTGATGTGATTTTGAAAACAGTGGAAAACGAAATGAACCAATATATCACTAAAGAAAAAATTGACATTTTTGCACAACCACTTCCATTGGAAACTGCGTTTGCAAATATGGATCAAAATAACCCTAGTGATTACGATTTTTCTTTTGAAATTGGATTAAAGCCAAGCTTTGAAATAAAAACAAAAGACATCAAAGTAAAAAGATATAAAATTCAAGTGACCGACGAAATGGTTCAAAACGAAGTGGAGCGTTTACAAATCAGAAATGGTAACATGACTGAACCAGAAGCTGCTACAAGCGAAGACAACGTATTGAATGTAACCTTTATAGAATCTGATAAAGATGGAAATGAAGTTGAGGGCGGTATCAAAAAAGATAATTCTTTGTTGATTAAATATTTCACCGAAAAACAAAGAAAAGAATTCATTGGGAAAAAGAAAGAGGATAGCGTTACAATTCAACTTAAGAAAGCATTTGATGATAAAGAGTTGGACATTATTTTAAATGATTTAGCATTGACAAAAGATGATGCTGATAAATATTTCAAATTATTAATCACCAAAGTTGGTTTAGTTGAAAAAGCACCTTTGGATGAAACTTTGTTTACAGTTTGTTACCCTAATCAGGCGATTACAAACGAAGCTGAATTCAAAGCAGCAATTAAAAAAGACATCGAAGGCTATTACGAACAACAAGCAAAAAATCAAGTGCATGATCAAATTTACCATAGCTTGATTGAGCAAACTAAAATGGAATTCCCTGTTGCGTTCTTAAAACGTTGGTTACAAAAAGGCGGTGAAAAACAAAGAACTGAAGAAGAAGCAGAAAAAGAATATCCAGTATTTCAAGATCAATTAAAGTGGACAGTCATTAGCACGCAGTTAATTGCTGACCATAAAGTGGAAGTAGTTGCAGAAGACTTAAAGCATTTTGCAAAACAACAATTGATGAGTTATATGGGTGGTCAATTGGGTGCATTGGGCGACAATGACCAATGGCTAGAAGACTACGCAGCTCGTATGATGCAAGACAGAAAATTTGTGGAGGATAGCTATCACAGAATTAGCACAGATAAATTATTCAATGCATTAGAAGCAGAAGTGACTGCCAAAGAGGAACCAATCGCTGCAGAGCAATTTGCCGATTTATTGAATAGCCACAAACACTAATTGGATCAAATTGTATAGCAAAAGCCCCTTTTCGGGGCTTTTGCAGTTTTAAGCTAAATTTGGCACTCTTTTTGCAATAGCTTAGAAGAATAGGTTTTACCTTTACACACTGAAAAAAGCATATATGAACATAGGAAAAGAATTCGAACGATACGCGATCAAACACAGAGGGATCGGAAGTAATAGTTTACACCAATATCAAAATAGTGTAACCAATCTAACCCCCTACATTATTGAAGAAAGACCAATGAATGTGGCAAGCATGGATGTTTTTAGCCGATTAATGATGGATAGAATCATCTTTTTAGGAGAAGGTATTAACGACTATGTAGCAAATATTGTAACCGCTCAATTGCTTTTTTTAGAAAGCACAGATCGTACCAAGGACATTCAAATGTACATCAATAGCCCAGGAGGAAGTGTGTACGCTGGATTGGGTATCTATGATACCATGCAGTTTATTAGTCCAGATGTGGCAACCATTTGTACAGGGATGGCTGCAAGTATGGGTGCGATTTTATTATGTGCTGGCGTAGAAGGCAAAAGAACTGCTTTAAGACACAGCAGAATCATGTTACACCAACCAAGTGGTGCAATTGGTGGTCAAGCATCTGATATTGAAATCACTGCAAGAGAAATCAAAAAATTAAAGCATGAATTATACGAAGTCATTGCAACGCATACACACAAAGACGTTGAACTTGTTGCAAAAGACTGTGATAGAGATTTTTGGATGACAGCTACAGAAGGTAAAGAATATGGATTGGTTGACGAAGTGTTGTTAACTAACCCAAGAAAAGTAAAGAAATAAAATAATTAACGCATATAAATTATTGATATGATAAGTACGAATCGTTTTTTAATGGAAGACGAAGAAGAACCAAGAAATGATAAGAAAGAAGAGAATGGTCCTTCTTTTTTAAATAAAAAAATGGAGCAAATCTTTTTTGAAAAAAGAGCTATCTATTTATGGGGTGTAGTGGACGACAAATCTGCAAAGGACATTGTAACTAAACTTTTATTACTAGATGGTGATAAACCTGGTGACCCAATTAATTTTTATATCAATAGCCCTGGCGGTGTAGTAACAAGTGGCATGGTCATGTTTGACACGATGAATTTAATTAAAAGCCCAGTACACACAATCTGTATGGGACTAGCTGCAAGCATGGGTTCCATCTTATTGAGCATGGGTGAAAAAGGAAATAGATCGATTTTTCCGCATGGTGAAGTCATGATACACCAACCAAGCTTAGGTGGCTATTTTCAAGCCACTAGTGCAGATATCGAAATTCAAGCAGAACAGATTAGAAAAACGAAAGCATTAGGCGCACATATTTTAGCCAAGAATTGTGGTAAGTCGATGGAACAAATCATGTCCGATTTTGATAGAGATTATTGGATGAATGCACAAGAAGCAGTTGAATATGGAATTGTTGACAAAATCGCCAAGAGTTTATAACAAAAGGATACAATGAAAATGAGTAAGACAGGAAATATACAATGTTCTTTTTGTGGCCGAAACAGAGAAGAAGTAAAAATGCTAATTGCTGGGCAGGAAGGTCATATTTGTGAGCACTGTATTGAGCATGCGCATGAAATAGTTGACAAGGAATTTCACCAAAAAAAAGAAAGCGGTAAGGCTGGCACACTAAATGTTCAAAAGCCCACTGCAATTAAAGCTTTTTTAGACCAATATATCATTGGACAAGACGAAGCAAAAAAAATATTATGCGTTGCAGTATACAACCACTTTAAACGCATCAATCTTCCTAGTAGCAATAAGAACGAAGTAGAGATAGAAAAGAGCAATGTCATTATGATTGGCGAGACAGGAACTGGCAAAACCTTACTTGCAAAAACAATTGCTAAACTGTTGAATGTGCCATTCGCTATTGTGGATGCCACAGTATTTACAGAAGCTGGGTATGTAGGAGAAGACGTTGAAAGTATGTTGACACGCTTACTTCAAAACTGCGATTATGATGTTGAAGCAGCTCAAAGAGGCATTGTTTATATTGATGAAATTGATAAAATAGCTAGAAAAAGCGATAATGCTTCCATAACAAGAGATGTGAGTGGAGAAGGTGTACAACAAGGCTTATTGAAAATGTTAGAAGGTACAGAAGTCTTGGTACCTCCTCAGGGCGGACGAAAACATCCTGACCAAAAAATGATCAAAGTTGATACCAAACATATCTTATTTATATGTGGTGGCGCATTTGATGGTATCGATAAAATCATAGCTAGAAGAATCAATACCAATGCAATTGGATTTAGTGTAAATAAAGACGAACAAGAGTTGCAACGTAAAAACTTATTACGTTTTGTAAATGCACAAGACATAAAAACATTCGGTCTAATTCCAGAGATGTTAGGTCGTTTACCCATCGTGACCCATTTAGAGCCTCTTGATGCTGCAACTTTGAGAAGTATTTTGACAGAGCCGAAGAATGCTCTAATTAAACAATATACCCAGCTGTTCGCAATAGAGGATATCCAATTATCAATTGATCCAGAAGTATTTGATTTTATTACCACAAAAGCAATGGAGTATAAATTAGGTGCAAGAGGATTAAGAAGTATTTGTGAAAGCTTATTTACTCAAGCGATGTTTGAACTTCCAGGAACTGATATCAAAGAATTTAAAGTGACTTTAGAGTACGCAAAAAACATGTTTGATAAAAGCAAATTAAGTACACTTAAAGTTGCTTAATCATTTTAATCACCAACTCATAAAAATAAATCTATGCAAGAATTAATTGACCGTTTAGTAAAAGAAGCTGGCATCACACCAGAACAAGCAAAACAATCTATCGAAACGATTGCTGCATTTGTAAAAGAAAAGTTCCCTATGTTAGGCGGTGCTGTAAATCAAATTTTTAAGCATAAATAAGACATAAAAAAGGCTCCTTGAATTAAGGAGCCTTTAAGCAAGCAATCGATATTCAGGATTAAATCCTAGTTTAAACTTAGGATAATATTTTTATATAATTCCTATTTTGAATAAAAAAATTGGCACAGCCATTCTGACCAATCTATTTAATTGTTTTTCAATTACTTAGATTGGTTCTTTTTTTTAATACCAACGCTTCCTCTTCAGTTAGGTCGAATTGAATGACCAATTTAGACCAACTCAACTTACCATCTTGCTCATTACGAAGCCTTAATATAGCCCAAACTGTTTTTTCATCAAATATGCCCAAGGCCATCCAATCTTCAAATCGCATAGATTGATAAGATAACTTTCTATGCTTTTTAGCTTGATAAACTATAAAGGGACGAATCATCTCAAAATCAAATGCTGTAAATCCGTATACTTTTTTTAGGGCGTGAATACTCGTGAATCCACCCGACCATTTTTGATAAGTCAATATTCTTTTTACTTTATAAGATGGCAATCCAGTAATGCGCATCCAATCATTTGCATTTGTATTATTAATATCAATTTTAGCTTGTTGATGATTCCAAGTAGAATTTAGTGCTAACTTATTTCGTATTTGTGTTACTGTAGCTGTTTTATTTATCCTTACCCAGGGCATCAAGGCTCTAGCCTTCGATTCAGATAAACCATACCATTTTAATAAGTCCTCTTTTTGATTAAAACGCCCTCCCTTAGCCCTATAACGATAAAGTGTTGCCATTTGCTTTTTTGACAAACCCAATTGATACCCATTCATCGTATCTAAGCTATTTGGGTCAAAATAAAATAGTTTTACGGGTGTATTTGTGAACGTCCCTTTGAAGTTTTTATCAATTTGATTACCAGGGATTATATAATGCAGCAACAAACTAAAAATTAAAATACATCCTAATACAACAATCCCTTTTTGTTCTTTTGAAGTAAAAATAAAATATGATTTCCAATCAAATTGCATCATTGTTTTACACAAAACTAAGTGCTGTATCAAAGCTTAATAGGCGTATAAATACGCGCGCTGCTTATTTAACAAATGATTTCAAGCCCATCATATGCCATTGAAATACCCTCTGGTAAATTAGGATCTACTAGGGCATGTAATCCAATTTGATGGCTAAAATGTGTAAAATAAGTTTGAGGTACGTCCAGTGTCTTTGTCATTGAAATAGCCTCCGATAAAGTAAAATGGGTTGGATGTGGTTCTGGACGGAGCGCATTTAAAATTAGGAGTTTGGATCCCTTGATTTTTTCTATGGATGCTGGAGCAATATAATTCGCATCAGTGATATAAGTGAAGTTTCCAATTCTAAAACCTAGTACTGGCATTTCTCGGTGCATGACCTGTATCGGCGTTAATTCCATATCCCCTATTATAAAAGGCTTATCTTCCTCAATTGTATGCAATTGCATCTCTGGTAAACCCGCATCTTTGTTGGACTCAAATGCATAGTAGAAATCACGTTTGATCGCAACCTGCGTAATTGCATTGGCATAGATAGGCATCGATTTGCCTGAAAAAAAATTAAAAGGCCTAATATCATCCAAACCAGCATAATGGTCTCTATGTGGATGTGTAAAAACCACCCCATCAATATGTGTGGTTTTGGTCCTTAACATTTGGTACCTAAAATCGGGGGTCGTATCTATGATGATACAGGTCGTCTCTGACTCAATTTTGATACTTGTTCTTAACCGGGCATCTCTTGGATCTTTGGAGGTACAAACTGGACACTGACATCCTATTAAGGGAACTCCAGTGCTGGTGCCAGATCCTAAAATGGTAATTTTTAACAAAGCAAAATAGTTGAAAAATTATGCTTCAGTCAACGCGATACGTTTTACCTCTTCGTATAACTTCTGAGAATCATGGGTTAATTTATCGAAATCAATATCCAATTGTGGTATCAATTCAAGTAGCGTGTTGATCCTTGCTTCCAAATTCAAAAATTTATTTAAGACAACAATTTTTTTGGATTCAAGTAAACACCAACCACTTTGGAAATTACCACGTTCATATCGTACTACATATTCAGATTCACCTAAAATATCTTCTAATTTATCGAGTGTTCCTTGTGTGATTTTCATAAAAATAGGCTGTTTTAAGTAGGGTTTATCTTAATTAAGCTATGATACAAAGATAGTTTTTTGGTTCAGTAGCTTTTTAAATAAAACGCAGGAGTTATTCACATTTCGTACCTTTGTCAACATATTTAGCCTATGGAATTTTTGACTCGAAAAATGATCAATGACCCAGTTCATGGATTTATCACAATCAACGACCCATTGATTTTTGCTATTTTCAACCATCCTTTTTTTCAAAGACTTAGAAGGATACAACAAATGGCATTGGCCCAACTTGTTTATCCTGGTGCAGTTCATACCAGATTGCACCATTCACTTGGCGCTTACCAATTAATGTGCACTGCAATCAATGAACTTAGAGACAAAGGTGTTCAAATTACAAATGAAGAAGCACAAGCTACTAAAGCAGCTATATTGATGCATGATATTGGACATGGACCTTATTCACATGCATTAGAAAATGTATTAATTAATGGAGTCCATCACGAAGCACTTTCATTGTTAATCATGCAACATTTAAATGCCGACCCCAACCCTACTTTAAATGGCCAACTAGATTTAGCAATTCAAATTTTTACAAATCAATATCCAAAAAAATTTTTACACCAATTAATAAGTGGACAACTAGATGTTGATAGACTAGACTACTTGTCGAGAGATAGTTTTTTTACTGGCGTCAGCGAAGGTGTAGTAGGCTATGAACGGATTTTGAAAATGCTCAATGTAAAAAATAATTTATTGTTGGTAGAAGAAAAGGGTATCAACAGTGTTGAAAAATTTTTGGTTTCAAGAAGATTAATGTATTGGCAAGTGTATAGACATAAGACTGTTATTGCGGCAGAAAATATGTTGGTTAAAATAATTCAAAGAGCAAAACATTTGATACAATCAAAAGATAATGCAATTGCAATTGGCGGTATTTTGGATTATTTTTTAAAGAATGAATTTAATGCGCTTGATCAAATTGATTTAAGTGCCTATTGTCAATTAGACGATACCGATATCCTTTATGCGATCAAACAATGGCAATTTCATCCTGACCCTATTTTATCTTTGTTATGTAACAGATTGTTGAATAGAAAAATGTACAAATGCCAATTGCAGTCAGAACCAATTTCTGATGCGGCATTGAACGAAGCAATTCTTACAACAAAAGCAAGGTTCAATGTGTCTGAAACAGATGCCTCCTACCTGTGCTTCAAAGGTGAAACGAGTAATACTTTATACAAGAATGATAGTGAGAATATCCATATTTTGCTAAAAAAAGGTGAAATTTCTACCATTTCTGAGGTACAAAACGCTTTAATCGTGGAAAGTCTTTCAACCCCGGTTAAAAAATTTTACATTTGTTCGCTAAGTGAATAACCCCCAATTCAAATTAAACAACGCAAGACATGCTAGAATTTAGTGCCCAACAGATTGCAATAATGATACAAGGTCAGGTTGAAGGTGATGCATCTGTAACTGTCAGAAATTTTGGGAAGATTGAAGAAGCCACAGCTGGCCAACTTTCTTTTTTAGCCAATCCTAAATACGAAGAATTTTTATACTCCACTGCCGCTTCAATTATTATTATCAATGAGAAGCAAACACTCAAACAAAAAATCAAAGCTACTCTAATTAGAGTGCCAGATGCTTATGCCGCATTTGCTACATTACTAACCAAGTATCAAGCACTTAAAACGCAAAACTTAGTGGGCATTCAATCGCCATCATTCATTGCACCTACTGCAATTTTGGGGACAAACCATTTTATTGCAGCATTTTCGTACATCAATGAAGGTGCAATATTAGGCGACAACGTGAAAGTATATAGCAATGTAGTGATTGGTGAAAATGTAAAAATTGGAAATAATGTAACCCTTCATCCTGGAGTAATTGTATATGCAGATTGCGTCATTGGAAACAATGTAACCATACACAGTGGCGCCATCATTGGTAGCGACGGATTTGGATTCGCACCAAAAGAAGACGGTAGTTTTCAAAAAGTGCCTCAATTAGGTAATGTAGTAATTGAAGATGAAGTTGAAATTGGTGCAAATACATCAATTGATCGAGCAACGATTGGTTCTACAATTATTAGAAAAGGCGTTAAATTAGATAACCTGATTCAGGTAGCTCATAATGCAGAAATTGGATCCAATACCGTTATTGCTGCACAATCCGGCATCAGTGGAAGTACCAAAATTGGTAAAAATGCGATGATTGGCGGTCAAGTGGGTTTTGCTGGCCATATTACTGTGGCTGATGGTGTAAGGGTAGCTGCTCAAAGTGGAGTTACAAAAACTGTAAAAACACCAAATTTGACACTTACAGGCAATCCTGCTTCGGAGCAAAAACAAAGCCTTAGAAGCCAAGTTTATGTAAAAAACCTCCCAGAATTGGAAAAAAGAATCCAGGCATTGGAAATATTAGTGCAACAACTGTCTCAAAAAGCCTAATTCGGCCGTATTTTTGCTTAAAATCAAGCTTTTAGGTAAGCTTTCTAAATTAGTCATACATGGATCAACATTTTAACCCCGATAAGCAACATACGCTTAATCATAGTTTAAGCATAAGTGGCACCGGATTACATACAGGAGTTTTAGTGGACATGACCTTGCATCCTGCAAATCCAGGATTTGGCATACAATTTCAACGTGTTGATTTACCCAATCAGCCCATCATCAAAGCAGATTGTGATTTAGTGACAGATACAAGCCGTGGCACTACATTACAAGTAGGTGATGCTAAAGTGAGTACAGTGGAGCACATTCTGGCAGCACTGGTTGGATTAGGTGTGGATAATACATTGATTGAACTAAATGGACCAGAAATTCCGATCATGGACGGTAGCTCTGCTCCATTTATAGAAGCAATCGAAAAAGTGGGTGTTTTGGAGCAAGATGCCGCAAAAGCTTGGTATAGTATCGATGAAAATATTTTTCACTACGACGAAGATAAGCGTGTAGAAATGGTTGCCCTGCCTGCATTGGATTATCAAATTACTACATTAATTGATTTTAATAGCCCAGTTTTAGGTACGCAACATGCAGCATTAAAAACAATTAAAGATTTTAAAGCTGAGATTGCACCATGTAGAACTTTTTGTTTTTTACATGAATTAGAAACTTTGCTTGAACATGATTTGATTAAAGGTGGCGATATCAACAATGCCATCGTTGTGGTTGACAAGCCTGTGACCAATGAAGAGATGGGTAGACTTGCAAAAGTATTCAAGCGTGAAAAAATTGAAGTTAAAAGTGAAGGTTATTTAAACAATTTGGAATTAAGATTCCCAAATGAACCTGCACGTCATAAATTATTAGATGTGGTGGGCGACCTGGCATTGATAGGCTACCCAATTAAAGCAAGAATTATTGCAAACCGACCAGGTCATAGCAGTAACGTGGAATTTGCAAAAAAAATCAAACAGTATATCAAGAAAAACAAACATGTTAAAGATGTACCTGTATATGATCCTAGCGCTACCCCTGTATATACTTTAGAGCAAATAGAAAAAACATTACCGCATCGTCATCCTTTTTTGTTGGTTGATAAAATCATTGACTTAACAGACACTTGTATTGTAGGCGTTAAGAACGTTACATTCAATGAATGGTTTTTCCCAGGACATTTTCCTGGAAACCCTGTGATGCCAGGTGTTTTACAGATTGAAGCATTGGCTCAAACTGGTGGAATTTTATGTATTAATGCAATGCCTAAAGGCACTTATGACACCTACTTTTTAAAAATCAATAATTGTAAATTTAAACAAATGGTAAAACCAGGTGATACCATGTTGCTTAAATTAGAATTAATGTCTCCAATTCGCAGAGGAATTTGTGAAATGCGTGGCACTGTCTATGTAAATGGAAAAGTTGCTACAGAGGCTGAACTTGTTGCTCAAGTTGTAAAAAGAGCAGAATAAAATAAAAATCATGACACATCCATTTACTTATATAGATCCCAATGCTAAAGTAGCTTCCAATGTAAAAATTGATCCTTTCACAGTCATCCATAGTGACGTAACGATTGGAGAAGGCACATGGATTGGCAGTAATGTGACCATCATGAATGGCACAACAATTGGGAAAAACTGTCGCATCTTTCCCGGTGCTGTGATTGGAGCTGATCCTCAGGATTTAAAATTCAATGGTGAAAAAACAACTGTTGAAATTGGCGATCATACCACTATCAGAGAATTTGTGACCATCAATAGAGGCACTTCTGATCGTTGGGTAACCAAAGTAGGAAGTCATTGTTTGATTATGGCTTATAGCCATATTGCACATGACTGTATCATTGGCAATCATTGTATTTTAAGCAATAGCGTTCAAGTTGCAGGTCATGTAACTTTAGGAGACTATGCTTGGATCGCAGGCGTAAGTGCCGTACACCAGTTTGTACAAATTGGACAACACGCTTATATTGCTGGTGGTAGTTTAGTAAGCAAAGATGTTCCACCTTATATCAAAGCGGTTCGTAACCCATTAAGTTACGGAGGTGTAAATAGTGTAGGGTTAAAAAGAAGAGGTTTCGATTTAGAAAAAATCAACCATATCTTAGATATCTACCGTTACATTTTCAACAAAGGTATGAACACCACACAGGCACTAGCATTTATTGAAGAAGAGTTACCAGCAACTGATGAACGAGATGAAATTGTAACCTTTATTAGAGAGAGTGGCAGGGGCATTATAAAACGCTTTGTCAAAGGTGCTGTAGAAGAAGATTAATATGCAAATCCAATTATCAGCAGCTGCAAAAAGGTACAATAAAGAATGGATTTTTTCCAATCTAGACTTCAGTTTTAGCACTGGTCATTATTATGCATTAGTGGGTAATAATGGTTCTGGTAAAAGTACTTTATTACAAATTCTTGCAGGCTATATAGGACTTACTAAAGGCCAGATTCATTGGCTGGATACAAATAATCAACTCATTGATCCATCATTAATATACAAACAGATTAGTATAGTTGCACCCTATTTAGAATTGGTTGAAGAATTCACAGCAATAGAACAAATTGCTTTTCATCAACAATTTAAATCCATTCAATCTACTTTGAATCCAATTGAAATATTGGCAAAAATTGGATTAAAGCAAGCCGCCAATAAACAGATTAGAAATTTTAGCAGTGGTATGAAACAAAGATTAAAATTGGCATTGGCCATTTTTGATCAATCCCCCATTTTACTATTAGATGAACCTTGTAGTAATTTAGACCAAGAAGGTATTAAAACTTATCAAGCCCTAATTCATGCTTATGCTATGCATAAATTAATTATCGTAGCTAGCAACGATGAACAGGAATACCATTTTTGCAACATTCAACTTGCATTGACTGACTTCAAAAAATAAGTTGTGCTTGAAAAATTGATCGATGTATTTTCTAGAACTTAGCCCTAACTTCTACTTGCAATTAGCAAATTCAAATCCGTGTATTTTAAATTGCATTTTTCACTGATATAAAAATCAGTTAATGCACCTTTATATAAATATACACCTTCACGTAAATGTACATGGTGCCAAATAATTTCTTCCAACCCACCTTGGTCTCCAATTTCTACCATCATATGCATTAAAACATTACTGATGGCCTGGCTCGCTGTCCTAGCAAAACCACTTGGGATATTGGGCACACCATAATGGATTACATCATGCTTTATCACTATTGGCTTTTCATGATTGGTTAATTCTGTTGTTTCAAAACAACCACCTCTATCCACCGCCACATCTATAATGATACTACCAGGACGCATATTCATCACCATCTCTTCTGTCACAACAATTGGCGCCCTACCTATTTCATTCCTTAATGCACCCACAGCCACTTCACAGGTTTTAAGTTGCTTTGCTAAAATATTGGGCTCAATGACGGAAGTCCAAACTCGTTGACCTAAATTATTCTGTAATCTTTGTAACCTTGATACATTGTTGTCAAAAACTTTTACACTTGCTCCTAATGCCAATGCATTGCGCACTGCAAATTCACCAGTGATATCTGCACCAATTACCACAACTTTTGTTGGTGGCACGCCACTAATACCTCCTAATAAAACTCCTTTCCCCTGGTTAAAATTGCTTAAGTATTGGCCTGCAATTAACATCACAGCACTACCAACAATTTCACTCATACTTCTTAAAATAGGATAGTTTTGATTTTCATCTTTGATATTTTCAATAGATAAAGCAGTAATTTTTTTGGCCATTAACTGCTCTAAAACTTCTCGCTTGATAGCAGAAAGATGTAAGGGAGAAATGATTGTTTGATGCATTTGCAAAAAAGGTAAATCAGTTTCTACCGGTGGTGCTGTCTTAATCAAAATTGGGCACTGGTATACCGCAGCCTTTTCAAATACAATTACTGCGCCAGCTTCTGAATAATCCTTGTCTGTATATCGACTTCCTAATCCTGCACCAGATTCTACCATTACACGATGCCCATTGGCCACTAATACACCTACTGCCTCTGGAATTAAACCCACCCTATTTTCTTGAAATGCAGTTTCTTTTGGAATGCCAATCAAAAGCGGTTTCGCACTATGAGGAATATCCAATACTTCCTCCTGTGTTTCATAGGAAAAAGAAGGGTGAATTTGGGGCTTCGTAACACTCATAGGAAAAATTTTATTGAAGATACAAAATTACAAGAGATCATGGAATAAGCACATCTAACCTTATGGCTTTTCAGCTTCGATATAAATACGTCTACAAGTTGGATTGAATACTTCAATATGCAATACGACTGCGTCTTCTGGAACTAAATTGGGCGCTTTTTCGGGCCATTCCACCAAAGATAGATCTGCTTCGTCGAGGGCCGCCTCTACCCCTGCTTGTCTTGCTTCTCCTTCGCCTTCTAAACGATACCAATCCATATGATAGATCAACTTGCCTTGGACCTCGTATTCATTCATGATTGCAAAAGTGGGACTAGACATGGATTGTTGGATACCCAAAGCCCTGCCAATGGCTGCAATGAGCGTTGTTTTCCCTGCCCCCATTGGTGCTTGAAACACCCAGACTGGTTTTGCTGAAAACTTTTTCACCAATTGGGCTGCAATTTGATCTGTCTGATCAAGCGTATAAATAAGGTCCATCCTACAAAGATAAAGCTTCAAATACAATCCTAAAATGGTTTCGTACCTTTATATTATAAATGCATCATTATGGAAAATATTCAATGGAAAGTAGATGGTATGAGCTGTACCAATTGTGCATTGTCGATTCATAAATATCTAAGTAGCAAAGGCATCCATGAACCCAAGGTTAATTTTATGGAGGGTGAAGTGCAGTTTGAATTGGTTGACGTTGCTCAAAAACCAGCATTAATTAAAGGCATTCAAGATTTAGGCTATAAAATTAGGGGGCATGAAGCGGAAACTCAAAGCAAAAAATGGTTAGATAACAACAAGGAACGTGCATTTTTTTCTTTGATTTTCACGATCCCATTGATCATTCATATGATTCCTGGAGTACATATTCATTGGTTAATGAATCCATATGTACAATTGGCACTTACGACACCCGTATTTTTAGTGGGTATGCATTATTTTGGAAAGAGTGCATGGAATAGTTTAATGAATGGTATACCCAATATGAATGTGCTGGTGTCAATTGGCGCTGTTGCATCTTTTGGATATAGTCTTTATGGTACGGTCATTGGTCAAGGTGCACAATTCGCTTACTACGAAACCACTGCCACTATTTTAACTTTTGTTTTTTTTGGTAACTATTTGGAAGACGCCTCCATTGCATCAACACAACGTGCTCTAAAAGACTTAGTGAAAGCACAGAAAGTAATGGCCAATATGATTGTATTTGATGAACATCATAAAGAAATTATTTTTAATGTAGCTGCAGACACACTAAAAGTTGGAGATATTTTATTGATCAATGCGGGTGAAACAGTGCCTATGGATTGTAAAATTCTAGCTGGTGAAGCAGATGTAAATGAGGCCATTGTTACAGGCGAAAGTGTCCCAGTGCATCGAAAAATGAAGGATATTCTATTAGGTGGTAGTACAGTCGAAAATGGCTCTGTTAAAGCCTACGTAACTGCTGTTGGAGATCAAACTGTGCTAGCAAATATTTTAAAAATGGTTAAGGCTGCACAAGGCGAAAAGCCACCAATACAGGTTTTAGCAGATAAAATCAGTGCAATATTTGTACCCTTAGTAGTTGGCATTGCATTGTTGACCTTAGTAGGAAACTATTTTTTAACAACGATTGGATTTAGTGAAAGTATGTTAAGAGCCATCGCAGTATTGGTGATCTCCTGCCCTTGTGCCATGGGATTGGCCACACCTGCTGCCATTGCAGTCGGATTAGGCAGAGGCGCACGTAACGGAGTCCTATTTAAAAATGCAAAAAGTCTTGAAACTTTTAAAGACATTCAACAAGTTGTTTTTGATAAAACTGGCACTTTAACCACTGGTCATTTCGAGGTGAGCGGATTTCATATTGTGAATTATGAAATAGGTCAAATTTCAGAACAGGATTTCAAAAACCTAACCTATTCATTAGAAAAACACTCCAACCATCCAATTGCCAATTGTATTAAAGAAGAATGGAAAACTACATCTATTGTCAAATGGGAAAAAATAGAAGAAATAAAAGGCATGGGAATTAAAGCCATCGACAAGGAAGGCAATATCTTTTGGGCTGGATCTTTCAAAACACTTGAAGATCAATCTACAGAAGACGGCCACAATATTTATATCCAAAAAAACAGTCAACTCATTGGATGGATTGATGTAGCAGATCAAATCAGACCGGAAGCAAAAGAAGTGATTGATCAATTACATCGTCAAGGTATTACAACGATTTTATTGAGTGGGGATCGAAAAGAAAAATGTAGATTAGTTGGTGAAGCATTAGGTATCCAAAAAATAATTGCAGAACAAAGCCCATCAGATAAATTAGAAAAACTAGATGCTTTAACAAAAATTGCTCCAACAGCAATGATCGGTGATGGCATCAATGATGCACCAGCATTGGCTAAAGCAACGATTGGTATTTCATTAAGCAATGCGTCTCATATCGCCATACAAAGTGCCCAGGTTGTATTGATGAATAAAGGATTAAAGAACCTACCAATGTCATTGGTGCTGGGCAGAAAAACATATGAAACCATCCAAGAGAACTTAGGTTGGGCTTTTTCCTACAATCTTATTGCCATACCTGTTGCTGCATTTGGATTCTTGGGAACCTGGGGGCCAACGTATGGCGCAATGATCATGGCATTAAGCGATGTGGTTTTAGCATTGAATTCATTGAGACTATTTAAAAAGAAATTAGATTAGTTTTTTGAAAGCCTTAGATGAAATATTAAAAAAGTATTGGAATTATGATACTTTCAGACCTCAGCAATTAGCGACAATTGAATCAATTATTGCAGGTAAGGATACCCTTGCTTTGTTACCAACAGGTGCAGGTAAATCTATCTGCTTTCAAGTACCTACAATTTACCAAAGAGGCATCTGTGTAGTCATAAGTCCATTAATCGCATTGATGCAAGACCAAGTAAAAGACTTAGTTGCCAAACACCTAAAAGCAGTGTATTTAGGCAGTCAATTAAGTTCATACGAGGAATCAATCGTCTTTAAAGAGATTGCAGCAAAAAAATACCAGTTCATTTATTGTTCTCCAGAAAAATTAGCACAACCACATTTTCAGACACTTATAAGCAAGTTGCCCATTCAATTATTTGCGATTGATGAAGCACATTGCATATCCCAATGGGGGTATGATTTTAGACCAAGTTATCGAAAACTTGATTTTTTAAAGAAGACCTTCCCCAAGATCCCGATTTTAGCTATGACCGCTTCTGCGATCCCTTTAGTACAACAAGATATTTTAAAACAATTAGGTACTAAGAATGCATCAATCATCACTGATCAATTCTTAAGACCCAACCTTTGCTACGAAGTTCGCAAGGAAACAGTAAAATTATTTGTTTTAAAAAATATGCTCAAATCAATCACTGGATCTGTCATAGTCTATTGTAATACTAGGAATCATGTTGCGCAATTAACAAGCATGTTAACCAATTACGGATTTTCGGTTGCTGGATACCATGCAGGCATGGAATTAGGAGCACGAAAGAAAGTACAAGAGCAATGGATGCAGGATGAAATTCAAGTTATGTTATCAACGAGTGCATTTGGTATGGGTATCAATAAAACCAATGTCAGAGCTGTCATCCATTTTGATATTCCCGGAAGCCTTGAGCAATATTATCAAGAAGCAGGAAGAGCAGGAAGAGATGGATTACCTGCAAAAGCAACTTTACTATACCAACAAAACGACTTGGACTATTGGAGTCAACTACAAGAAAAAAAGATACCTCCTATTTCAGTGATTAAAAAAGTGTTTCAAGACCTTGCTGATTTTGTGCAATTGCCAGTGGGCATGGGAGCACTTCAACAATTTTTATTTGACTTTGATGTTTTTTGTTTGCAGTTTAAATGGGATAAAATAATTGCCAGAAATGCATTACAATGGATAGAGCAAGAAGGTCATATTAAATTCTCTCCTAGTTCTTTTAGACCGACATTAGTACAGGTAATTGAAAATAGAATTACGATTCAATTGTTTGAAAAACAATATCCAGAAACTGGCTTTGTATTGCAAACCTTATTAAGAACTTATGGTGGCATACTTGATAGTCCTCAATATATCAATGAAGGAATACTTGCGAAAGTGCTACAACGAGATACAACATTTGTCCAAAATCAGTTACAAAAATTAGAACAATATGGTATGATTTCATTAGAACAAAAAGCCAATCAACCGATCGTTCAATTTAATTGGAACAGGGCTTCTGCTGAATTTTTGACCTTAAACCTAGATCAATACCAAGCAAGAAAACGCGCTTTCGAAGAACGTGTACAAGCCATGAGCGCATATCTAAACAATAGAACAGTTACATGTAGAAATGTCTTTCTTGCTAAATATTTTGGCGAAAAAGCACCTCAAAATTGTGGAATTTGCGACCTTTGTACAAGTACGAAGCATTAGGTATATTTTAACAAAAGATTGGAAACTCATTTTATAGGTTAAAAATTAAAATGTGTTTCTTTACACAAAGCAATCAATTATGGAAGATAAGAAGAAGTATAAAATCCTATTATGTGAGGATGATAGCAATTTAGGGTTGGTATTAAAAAACTTTTTAGAGCTAAATGAATACGAAGTTACCTTGGAAAGAGACGGTCGACTTGGATTAGGTGCTTTTCAACGTGAAAAATTTGACCTGTGTTTATTGGACGTAATGATGCCTAATGTAGACGGATTTACATTAGCAGAAGAAATTAGAGATATTGATCCAGATGTGCCTTTGTTTTTTTTAAGTGCAAAAACTTTAAAGGAAGACATCCTTCATGGATATCGACTTGGAGCGGACGATTATATCACCAAACCATTTGACAGCGATGTGTTGATGCATAAAATCAAAGCGATCATCAAACGCAATGAGGAAGACAATAAAATTACCGATAACCTTGAATTTGAATTAGGCGCATACCATTTTAACCCGAAATTGAGAGAATTAAAATTCAATGAACATACTCAAATACTATCTCCTAAAGAAAATGAACTTTTAAAAATGCTCGCAGAGCACAAGAACGATTTATTAACAAGAGAAAAAGCATTAAAAAAAATATGGGGCAGTGACACCTATTTTAATGGTAGAAGTATGGATGTGTACATTGCAAAACTAAGAAAATACTTAAAAGAAGATCCTTCAATTGAAATCGTTAATATCCATGGCAACGGTTTTAGATTGGTCGTGCAGTAAGGTTTATTTAACTAAATAATTCAGGATGCGCCCCGAAACCCTGTCCCTTCTCTTTTCCAAGATGTTCATATGCTTTATAAGTTACCTCCCTACCTCTAGGAGTTCTTTGCAAGAAACCCTCTTGGATTAAAAAAGGTTCATACACTTCCTCAATAGTGCCCGGCTCTTCACCTACCGCAGTAGCAATCGTCGTAATCCCCACTGGTCCGCCTTTGAATTTTTCTATAATGGCTAGTAGAATACGATTGTCCATTTCATCTAATCCATGTTCATCCACATTCAAAGCTTTAAGGGCATGCTGCGTAATCCCTAAATCAACTTTACCTTCATTTAGAACTTGCGCAAAATCTCTTACCCTCCTCAATAAACCATTAGCGATTCTTGGCGTCCCCCTGCTTCTTCTTGCAATTTCTCCCGCAGCATTTGAATCAACTTTTACTTCTAATATGCCAGCACTTCTTTCAATGATTTTCTGTAAGACCGAAGCAGGATAATATTCCAATCTAGATTTGATTCCAAAACGAGATAATAAAGGTGCTGTTAATAAACCACTTCTTGTAGTAGCACCCACTAAAGTAAATGGATTTAGATTAATTTGCACCGTTCTAGCATTGGGCCCACTATCAATTAAAATATCAATTTTATAGTCCTCCATTGCAGCGTACAGATACTCTTCTACCACGGTGCTTAACCTATGAATTTCATCAATAAACAATACATCATTGGGTTCAAGACTTGTCAACAAACCTGCCAAATCACTTGGTTTTTCAATAACGGGTCCAGAGGTTTCTTTAATTTGCACACCCATTTCATTGGCTACGATCCTGCTTAAAGTTGTTTTACCTAAACCTGGAGGGCCATGAAATAGGATATGATCCAATGCCTCTCCTCTGAGTTTAGCAGCCTTAATAAATATCCCAATATTTTCAATCAACTGTGGTTGACCAGCAAAAGCATCCATCGCGGCAGGACGAATTGTATTTTCGAATTCTCTATCCTGCGCTTGTATATGTTGAAATGGTCTATCCAAGTTTGAATTTGACATCTTTAATATTATTTTGAAGCAGGCATTGCCTTCTCCAATAAATGTTTATAAATAAATTGATTCTTTAAATCTGTGAAATGTTTTCCTTTTGCACCGCCCCATCCATGACGTCCTCCTGGATACAACATAAACTCTACTTGTTTTCCCTGGTCTTGTAATGCACTTAATAATTGTATAGAGTTTTGCATATGTACATTGTCATCCATTGTGCCATGTACTAATTGTAATACGCCTTTGAAATTTTTTAGATGGGTCATCACATTACCCGATTTGTACCCTTCAGGGTTCTCTGCTGGTGTATCCATAAAACGTTCTGTATAATGAGAGTCATACAATTCCCATGCAGTAACACTTCCACCTGCCATGGCATGTGTGAATACAGATGCCCCATATGTTAAGGCATAACAACTCATGTAACCACCATAGCTAAATCCAGTAATTGCAATTTTTGTAGGATCAGCTTGCCCATTTGCAATAAACCATTTTGCCATCGTCATATAATCTTCCATTTCCCAATAACCCAGATTACGGTACATATAGTTTACACCTTCCTTTCCAAAATGACCACTAGCTCTATGATCAAATGCCACTTGAATCAATCCTTCTTCTGCCCAATTTTCTTTTGTTGGATTATAAGACCAACTATCCATTACCGTACCTGCATTTGGTCCACCATATATACTCACCAACAATGGATATTTTTTATTTGGATCCATATTTTTAGGCCAAGTCACTAAAGCAGGTAATTCAAACAACCCATCTGCACTCTTGATTCTAATTAATTCAGTCTTCGCCAATTTGGATTGATCAAAATTTGCAGCAGTTGCTGTACCTAAAATATCTACAGTCTTTTTTTGCGCATTGATTACTGCAATCGTTGTTGGAGTTTGAACATTACTATACACTGATACAAAATACTTAGCATCTGGAGCAAGGTATATTTGTGCATTGTTGAATGCTCCAACAGTCAATCTTTTTTGATTTTTACCATCAAATCCAATTGAGTACAAATCTATTCTTGCACTATTTTCTAATCCTCTAGCAGTAAAATAAATTGTTTTATTTTTTTCATCTATGTGACGAATTCCAAGTACTGTAAATTTACCTGTAGTAATAGGGTACTGTAGTTTACCCTCCATATCATACATATATAAATGATTCCATCCATTTTCATCAGACTGCGCAATATAACCTTTGTTGTTTGGAAGGAAATTAATTCTACCCCCATTTCTATCTTCTAAATCGATCCATGTTTTTTGATATTCGGTATAAACTGGTTTTTTAGCACCAGTAGTCATATCTAATTCATAAATCTTAAGATTGTTTTGACCTCGATCCATCCAACTCAACCACATACTATTGTTATTTGGATTCCAAATTGGCCAACCAAAATATTGGTCATCTGCTTCATTAAAATCAGCCCAAGTAATGGCTCCACCATTAGGCGATGTCCATCCTATTTTAACTGTTGGATTCTGATCCCCAGCTTTAGGATACCTTGTTTCTTCAACAAAACCATGCTGTCCCTCACTGTTGTAAATTGGGAACATAGGCACTTTACGCTCATCAAAACGCATGAATGAAATGTACTTACTATCTGGACTCCACCAAAATGCACGATATTGAGTTGGTCTACCAAAAATTTCTTCGAAATATACCCAGCTCGCATAACCATTTAAAATACCCGTTGCACCATCATTGGTAATGGCCACTTCCTTTTTTGTTAACAAGGATAATGTATATAAATTGTTGAGCTTTGTATAACCTACATAATTACCATCGGGTGATAAAGTTGGATTTTTCTCTTCTGCTTGATCGAAAGTCAATTGTACTTCTGAACCATTTTCTTTTAAATACAAGTCGCCTTTTTTTACAATAACAGATTTTTCTGTTGGCACTGCATCTGCGGGTGCAATAGTGTATTGTTTGGTAACTACATTGTATACATAATTTTTCGGAGCTGTATCTTCTCCTCTTTTTGTATTCAACACTAATTGCGTATTGTCTACCCAACGAATAAATCGAGGTAAGCCATTTTGGCCCATTTGTGCTTTAGCAAAAATTGAAACTAGACAAAACAATGTCGAAAGCGAGATGAATTTTTTCATAGTATTAATTTGGGTTTAAATCACCACATTGATCATTTTACCTTTTACGAATATGAGTTTTTTTATTGACTTTCCATCTAACCATTTTTGCACCAATTCATTGGCAAGTACGATTTCTTTTACTTGAGCTTCAGTTGCATCTAAGGCAATTGCTATATTGGTTCTTACTTTACCATTGATACTTACCGGATATTCTTTAGAAGTCTCTGTAACATATTGAGGATCAAAAATTGGGAAAGGCGCATCAATCACTAAACCTTGATTGCCAATGAGCGACCATAGTTCTTCGCTAATATGTGGCGCATAAGGTGCCAATAAGATAAGTACTTGCTCTAAAACTTCTTTCTTATGACAACCAAGATCAAAAAGCTCATTCACACAAATCATAAAACTACTTACGGCAGTATTAAAACTATACCTTTCAGTATCCTCTTCAATTTTCTTGATCGTTCTATGTAATACTTTTAATTCAGCTGGAGTCGCATTTTCATTTACCCAAACTTTACCCTTCATTTCATCATAAAAAAGTCTCCATAATTTTTTCAAAAATCGGTGCACCCCTTCAATACCTTTGGTATCCCAAGGCTTACTTTGTTCCACTGGACCTAAGAACATTTCATACATTCTAAAAGTATCGGCTCCATATTTATGCACTAAGTCATCTGGGTTGACCGTATTAAATTTCGACTTAGACATTTTCTCTACCTCTACCCCACAAATATATTTTCCATCTTCCAATTCGAAACTGGCATTGGCATAATCTGGTTTCCATTTTTTGAATGCTTCCATATCTAACTCAACTCCATCTACTATATTCACATCTACATGCAATTGATCCACTTCCATTGTCTTCGCCAATCCTGCAGATACAAAAACATTTGTACCTCTTTTGCGATAAACAAATCGAGAACTTCCTTGAATCATTCCTTGATTCAATAATTTTTTAAAAGGTTCATCAAAGCCAATATGTCCTAAGTCAAATAAAGCTTTGGTCCACATTCTGCTATACAATAAATGCCCTACTGCGTGTTCGGTACCTCCGATATATAAATCTACCTGACCCCAATAATCACTGACTTTTCGGTCACAAAATGCATGTTCATTGTGTGGATCCATATACCTTAAAAAATACCAACTACTTCCTGCATAACCAGGCATGGTATTCGTTTCAAAATCTTTGGCCTTCCAGTCCTCGATATTCGCTAACGGTCCTTCTCCATCTGGACCAGGACCATAATTTTCTACTGTAGGTAACAACAATGGCAATTCGCTTTCGGCCAATGGATATGCTATCCCATTTTTCCATTGAATTGGAAATGGCTCCCCCCAATAACGTTGTCTACTGAAAGCCGCATCTCGCATACGGAAATTAACTTTCTTCTTACCAATGCCCATCGCTTCTAATTTGTCTATCACTATTTGAATGGCATCTTTTTGAACGATCCCATTCAAAAAATCACTATTGGTTAAGACCGCTTCCTTGGTTGGATTTGCAGCCTTACCATCAAAGGCATTTCCAATGATATTGGTAATTGGTATATTAAAATGTTGTGCAAATTTAAAGTCACGGTCATCCCCACAAGGCACTGCCATTATCGCACCTGTACCATAACCTGCCAAAACATATTCAGAAATCCAAATGGGAACAGGTTGTTGATTGAATGGATTCACCACATAGGCCCCCGTAAAACAACCTGTAATTTTCTTCTCTGCAAGACGTTCACGTTCACTTCTACTTTTTACATACGCAATATAGGTCTCCACCTCTTTTTGATGAGATGCAGGCGTAATGGATTGTATTAATTCGTGTTCTGGGGCAACTACTAAAAAATCTACACCAAATACTGTGTCAGGTCTTGTTGTGTACACTGTTAATTTGGCGTTATGATCTACAACTTTAAAATCAATTTCAGCACCATAACTTTTACCAATCCAATTGGACTGCATCTCCTTCATCGCATCACTAAATTGAATCGTATCTAGTCCAGCCAATAAACGGTCTGCATATTCGGTGATACGTAAGTACCATTGACGTAATTTCTTCTTTTCAACAGGATGACCTCCTCTTTCACTGAATCCATTTACAACCTCGTCATTTGCTAACACTGTTCCTAAAGCCGCACACCAATTCACTTCACCAAATCCACAAAATGCCAATCGATATTGCATCAATACGTCTTGTTGTACCTTTTCTCCCCAACTATTCCATTCTGAAGCAGTAAATTTTAATTGATTATCGGCCGGACAAATATGTTGTAGATTCCCCTCTTTTTCAAATGTCGCCACCAATGCTGTGATTGGGTTTGCCTTATTTAAATTACGGTCAAAGTAGCTATTAAACAACTGTAAGAAGATCCATTGTGTCCATTTATAATAAGTTGCATCACAAGTTCTTACTTCTCTATCCCAGTCATAACTAAATCCAATATTATCCAATTGATTTCTAAAATTTTCAATATTGTCATGGGTACTTTTTGCAGGATGCACACCGTGCTCAATAGCATATTGTTCAGCTGGCAAACCAAATGCATCATAGCCCATAGGATGCAGTACATTAAATCCTTTTAATCTTTTGTACCTGCTATAGATATCTGATGCGATGTAACCCAAAGGATGTCCTACATGTAAACCTGCTCCACTTGGATATGGGAACATATCTAATACATAACATTTAGGCTTATTGCTTTGATTGGGTACCTGATATGCTTTTTGATTTTTCCAGCTTGTTTGCCATTTTTTTTCGATCGCTTTAAATTGATACTCCATCTGCTTATTTTTCTTAAAAATCTATAATTATTCGGTTTTGAATCTATTGGTCCATCCTATGCCAATTTTTAACAAAATTGGGCATAATTCAGCCTATGCAAATGTAAGTCTTTAGCGTTCAAAACCCTACATTTGCAGAGTGAACAAGTAAAATTTTAATGCTATGGCAGTATCCGGAAATGGATCTTTAAAAAGAAGCAAACCAAACTATATCTACAGCATTGTTGGCGTAGCCATTGTGTTGTTCATTATGGGGATCATGGGCTGGCTTTTCTTAAACCTTCATGCGATTGGAGACAATTTTAAAGAGGATATAAGAATCAGTGTTTATTTAAGAACTGCAGACAAAAATACAGTTGGCCGCATTCAATCTTTTATAGCTGCTGCTCCCTATGCTAAAAATGTAGAATATGTAGATAAAGAAAAGGCCAAAGCAATATGGAATAAAGAAAACAATGAGGATTGGTCTAAGATACTAGATGTAAATCCATTACCTGAGAGTATTGATTTTTTTGCAAAAGCTGACTATGTAAATCCCGATAGTTTATCAAAAATAAGTGCCAGCATCTCAAGTAATTTTAAAGAAGATGTAGCGGATATTCAATATCCAAAAAGCTTAGTCACAAATTTAAATGAGCGTGCCACTAAAGTAGGTTTAATCTTTTTAGTCATGTCCATTATTTTGTGTGCTATTGTAATTATAAGCATTGACAATACCATTCGCTTAGCCATGTTTAGCAATCGATTCTTGATTAAAACCATGCAAATGGTAGGTGCAACAAGAAATTTTATTTCAAAGCCTTTAGTAGTGCGTGCGTTATTGAATGGACTGATAAGCGCATTGATTGCGATCTTTTTATTATTTGGATTAATTCAATGGGCAACTACACAGTTCCCTCAATTACAAACACTACAAGGTATTGGCAATAGTATCCTATTGTTTGGAGGTTTGATCATCATTGGTGTTGGCATCTCTGTCATCAGCACTTACAGAAGTGTAGTGAAATATTTAAAAATGAAATTAGACGAACTTTATTAATCAATCTATTATGAGTCAAAAAAATACAAAACGTTCTTTAGAGCTATTTGGGAAATCCAATTATATATGGATGTTAATTGGTGCTGCATTCATTATTGCAGGCATGTTATTGATGGCAGGTGGCAAGAGTGCAGACCCCAATGTATTCAACGAAAACGAAGTATATAGCTTCAGACGTATTACACTTGCACCGCTATGTATCATTGCAGGTTTTATTGTCGAAATTTATGCGCTTTTCAAAAAAGCTTAAATCTCTATCTACTATTAGAGCGATGCCTGCATCGCTCTTTTTTTAATCTATATTATGAATACCATCCAAACTATTGTTATTGCAATTATTGAGGGCATTACAGAATTCTTACCAATTTCGAGTACGGCCCATATGAAATTTGCCAATCCTTTTTTGGGCATTCAAGACAGCCCTTTTGTTGACCTATATGAAATTGTGATACAATTAGCAGCCATACTTTCGGTGGTAGTGATCTATCGTAAAAACTTCTTAAATTTTAAAGATTATAAATTCTATTTAAAATTAATCGTAGCTGTTTTGCCTGCATTGTTGTTTGGCGCTTTATTGAAAAAATACATCGACGAAGTCTTGAATAATTTATGGGTGATTGCAATTGTGATGGTGCTTGGTGGAATTGCTTTGATTTTTATTGACCGTTATTTCAAAAAACAAGTTGACGCTAAGGAACATACCCCGATTGAATTTAAACAAGCTTTCTGGGTGGGCTGTTTCCAAGTATTGGCCATTGTTTTTCCAGGGCTTAGCAGAAGTGCAGCTACCATTATTGGTGGTTTAAGCCAAAAATTAAGTAAGCAGGCAGCGGCTGAGTTTTCTTTTTTCTTAGCTGTACCAACTATGTTTGCAGCCTCTGCAAAAAGCAGTATAGATGTTTATCAAGCACATCCTGAAATTTTTGTAGCTGATAATATTTTGAACTTGTGTATTGGTGGTTTGGTTGCTTTTATAGTCGCGCTATTAAGTGTGCAATTCTTTATTGGTTTTGTACAAAAAAGAGGCTTCTCCCTTTTTGGATGGTACCGAATCGCACTTGGCTTATTTATGATTGCCTGGCTCTGCGCTCAAAAAGCTTAATAGAAAGATCAATAGATTAGCATTTATTCGTATTTTGGGAGCAAACCCCTTCCAATATGCAAACTGCATCTAAAAAAGTGATTCATAGTTGGGCCATGTACGATTGGGCCAATAGTGTCTATAGCTTAGTGATCACATCCACTATTTTTCCTGCATTTTACGAAGCTGTCACAAGTGATGGTAATGATCAAACCTTGATTGACAAAGTGAAGATTGGACCTTTTGAATTTGTCAATACTGCGTTGTACAATTATGCACTTGCGCTTGCTTTTATTGTGGTGGCAATGATGTCACCCATACTTTCTTCTATTGCAGATTACCGCGGAAATAAAAAACAATTTCTTCAATTTTTTTGTACGATGGGAAGCCTTGCCTGTTGTAGTTTATACTTCTTTGATGGTGATCATATAGAAACGGGACTAATCTCTGTCATCATTGCCTGTATTGGATTTTGGGGAAGTCTTGTATTTTACAATTCTTACCTTCCAGAAATTGCGGCACCAGAAGATCGTGACCGCATTAGCGCCAAAGGATTCACTATGGGTTATTTTGGTTCAGTATTATTACAAATCATTTGCTTTGTTTTTGTTTTAAAACCAGAATTATTTGGGATTACAGTAGGCAAAGCTTCACAGCTTTCATTTTTATTGGCTGGCATCTGGTGGCTTGGATTTGGCCACTGGTCAATTGCTAGATTGCCTGCAGGATTGAGGGTGGTAAAATCAGCAGAAAAAAAAAATGTATTGGTTGGCGGCTATAAAGAATTACACAAGGTTTGGAAGCAACTGACCCACCTACCTGTACTAGATAATTTTTTAGGCGCTTTTTTCTTTTACAATATGGGTGTTCAAACAGTGATGCTAGCTGCTACATTATATGGCAAAAGTGAATTGAATATACCAACCACCAATTTGATCATCGCAATTCTAATCATCCAATTAGTCGCTATCCCTGGCGCGTTGTTAATGGGCAAAATGGCTAGTACTTTGGGCAATTTTAAAACTTTAATGATTGCCGTAAGTGTCTGGATTTTGATTTGTATCATTGGTTATTTTGTACCCCGCAATGGCGTAACTGAATTCTATTGCTTAGCTACATTAGTTGGTTTTGTGATGGGTGGTATCCAGTCAGTAAGTAGAAGCACCTATGCTAAATTGATGCCAAGCACCCACGATACTGCGTCTTTTTTCAGCTTCTACGATGTGACTGAAAAAGTGGCCATTGTAATTGGCATGTTCAGCTTTGGATTTATCATAGAATTAACAGGTTCTCAAAAAAATGCAGTACTAGGTTTGTGCGTATTTTTTATTATTGGACTAATTTTGTTGATTAGAACCTCCTTAAAGAATAAACATGCAAATCTATAGCATATCTACAGGTAATTTTAAATTAGATGGCGGTGCCATGTTTGGCGTTGTTCCTAAATCTATTTGGCAAAAAACCAATCCAGCAGACGATCAAAACCTGTGCACTTGGGCACTTAGATGTATGTTAATTGTGACAGGTGAGCGTAAAATATTGATTGATACAGGAATGGGTAACAAACAAGATGCAAAATTCTTTAGCCATTATCAACCAACAGAAACCAAAACAGTTGCTGAAGCTTTGGCATTACATGGTTTTACACCCAATGATATCACAGATGTACTTTTGACACATCTTCATTTTGACCATGTAGGTGGTGCTGTAAACTATGAGGATGGGATTTTAAAACTTGCTTTACCCAATGCGACGTATTGGGTTAGTGCCCCCCATTGGGAGACTGCCATTCAACCTAACAGAAGAGAAAAAGCAAGCTTTTTAAAAGAAAATATCATGCCGCTCAAGGAAAGTGGACAATTGAAACTCATCGATATCCCTGCATTTAAAAGCGATTCAAGCTTACAAGAAATTCATTTTATGGATCATATCAGTTGTTTTGTGGTGAATGGACATACACAAGGCATGTTGATACCAAAAATTCAATTCGGCAAACATCAAATTGTATACATGGCAGATTTATTGCCTTCTGTTGGACACCTCCCAATTCCCTATGTGATGGGCTATGATATGCAGCCTTTATTTACACTCAATGAAAAAGAAATATTTTTGAAAGAAGCTTGTTCAAAAAACTATATTTTATTTTTTGAACATGATCCAATCAACGAATGTTGTGATTTACAAGCAACAGAAAAAGGGATTCGTGCAAAAAATTGTTTTGATTTAAATCAAATTTCAGTCTAATCTAATTCAATTAAAGCATTTAATGGGTGTCTTAATCCTTCATAGCTTTTCATATCAACTTTAATTGTCCCAACTATAATGGGTGTTTCAATCCGAATTGGGATATGATTCTCGTCGTCAGTAACCCAAATGGTCATATGTTCACCCCCTTCAAACATAGTACCTTTAACCAATAATGGCGCAATTTTAATGGCTTTGAACTTTCCAAACTTAGTTCGAATAACCTCTCTGCCTAAATACTTAAAATAAGAAGGAAATAATTCATTATCAAGAAAAAAATTCAAATAAACTTTTTCATTTAATTGTAGATTTTTGAAATCTAAATTTCTTGCAGCATAAATTGCACTAATGACATCGAAAGTACAATCAGCTGATTTAAACAATTCCCCTTTATTCGTAGTTACTTCATTTAATTTTTGATTAAATGCAAGCGTTTGGTTTTGATGAAAGGTCCCTTCATTGATACTCCTTGTAAAATAATAAGGCAATAATGTTTTTGAATCTACAATAGATTCATATTTATCACGTACTTTAAAAATCCAATCATAACGTTGATTTGAATTACCTGTTGCCGTAAAAGCATAAGCAGATTCTCCCTCCCATTTAGTGGGTGTCACCGTAAATTGTGCATTGCCTGCATTCACATATAATCCAACAACATTGTAATAAATAGTATAGGTAATTTTTTCACCTCCATTGAATGAATTATTGGATTGACTACAAATTTCTTTTGACTGTTTAGGTAAAACAGTAAGTAATGTGGCCATCCATATTTGAAATAGGTATAATAACATCTTGGGGGTATATAATTATAAATTTATTGTTTTAATCTAAAACCAAGTAATAAAATTGCACCCAAGATAGATGGAATTAAAAAATTAACCATCCAAATAAGCGTGGTTAAAGCTATTAAAAGAATATCATTTTGATAAAAAGGTGCCATCAACAATAAAAATAACTGCCCACGTATTACTAAATCGGTAAGGCTAATTGCAGGAATCATACTTAAAAAAAACAATAGCGCCATAATCGCAATACTTAAGTCAAGCCAATTTACGGGAATAGATAGCATTTGCGCAGCCCAATTGTATTGCATGACATACACTAAATACCTTAAGAATGCCAATGTAATTAGCTTCCACTTTAATCCAACTTCAATTTGGATTAAATTCAGTTTAGACAACCAGCCTTTAAAAGATAGATTGTAGAAAAATAAAAAAAAGGCCAAAGCTGCACCTAGAGGAGCTACCCATTTTAACCAAGGTAGAAAAGGCAAATTCCAAAATAGAGCAATGCTTCCAAAACAAATGGTCATCAACAATTGCGCATACGAAGCCCAAGCCATTTGTGTGATTCCTTTTAATTTAGTGCCAGGGGCAAGAAATAAAGTTCTACCAACATAATCTCCTGACCTTGCTGGTGTAAAAAATGAAAAAGCCTGACCAACCAATACCGCCCTCAATGCTTGAAAAATATTGAATTGATTGGTTTCGGCAATGACCGATTTCCATTTAACTGCTTCAATAGTATAATTAAGCACCATTAAAAATCCCATCAAAACCCAAGCAGCCCAATGAATTTTAGTCAATTGAATTTTCAAATCTGCTCCATATTGATTTAAATTTTCATTTTGTAATACTTTATTATAAATAGCGATTGCGCAGACGATAAAAAGAACAAATCCTATCAGTTTATTCCCAATTGAAAAAAATGTCTTAAGCTTAATTGAATACATATTTTGTAAAGATCGTATTTTGAAGGGATATCTGTAACTTTATCCTTATGTCAAAAACACCCATCATTTTAGGAATTGATCCTGGAACACAAATTCTTGGTTATGCTGTAATTCAAGGAGGAAGTCAACCTAAAATTATCATGATGGATGTACTAAAGTTGACTAAAGAAAAAGATATTTATGCTCGATTGCAAATGATTCATGCAAAAATCATTGATCTGATGGAGACCTACCAACCAGCACATTTCGCAATTGAAGCACCTTTCTTTGGCAAAAATGTACAAAGCATGTTAAAACTGGGAAGAGCACAAGGTGTAGCAATTGCAGCAGCCATGCATCACAATACACCAGTAACAGAATATGCACCCAAAAAAGTCAAGCAGGCCATCACTGGGAATGGTAATGCAGATAAAGAAATGGTATGGAAAATGCTAGAACGTGTTTTAAACGTGAAAGAAAAGCCAAAACATTATGATGCCACAGATGCACTTGCTGTAGCTTTATGCCATTGGCACCAAATCAATCGTCCTGTAATAAGTACGGGGAAGGGTCTAAAAGGATGGGATGATTTCATTCAAAAAAATCCAAGCAGATTAAAAAAATAAGACATAATAGCAATTCAAACTTACTTTTCAAGCTGACCTACAATTGCTTCTTGAATTGAGCGGAATTCATCCTTTGATAATTTTAATTTTTCATTTGAGAAATTAATATCCTCTGGTTGATTGATTGGAATTAAATGTAAATGTGCATGTGGCACTTCTAAACCTACTGTCACCATACTTACTCTATTACAGGGGAAACTAGCAGCTATTGCAGAAGCGATAGGCTTTGAAAAGACAAGCATTTCAGATAGGTAATGATTCGGTAAATCAAAAACTTTATCTACTTCGATTTTGGGTACCACCAATACATGGCCTTTTTGCAATGGCGCAATATCCAAGAATGCGAAAAACAAATCGTTTTCCGCAATCTTGTACGAAGGAATTGAACCTTCAATTATTTTTGAAAAAATAGTCATAATGGACTAAATCGAAATATTGTCAATACTAAATTTCATTACCCCATTTGGTGCTTGGACTTCTGCAATCTCTCCTACTTTCTTTCCAATCAATCCTTTACCTATTGGAGAAGAAGCTGAAATTTTACCTGCCTTTAAATCTGCTTCTTTCTCGCCAACTAACTGATAAGTAAATGTTTTTTTTGTCGCCAAGTTCGTGATCGTCACTTTAGTCAATATGGTTACTTTGCTTGTATCAATTGTACTTGTATCTACAATTTTTGCATTCGATACCGCTACTTCTAATTGCTTAATTTTAGACTCTAACATGCCCTGCGCTTCCTTTGCCGCATCATATTCAGCATTCTCTTTTAAATCTCCTTTTTCTCTTGCTTCTGCAATCGCTCTTGATGCCGCTGGTCGATCAATAGATTTCATGCGTTGTAATTCCTCACGCATTTTATCAAAAGTCTCCTGGGTTACATATACGTTTGTTTCGCTCATACCTTCTGTTTTATATAAAAAAAATACAACGCCACATAATTGAAGCGTTGCATGTTACAAAGATATAATATTAGGGTCAAATGATACCTAATTTTTTGAATAGGATCTTGGCCATTTTGTAATAAGCTTCATGGCTATAACCCGCAATATGGGGGGTTAAAATAAAGTTTGGCAGGGTCATTAAAGCGTCTAAATTGGCCTTTTCGGCTTGACTATAGGTATTTAATCGCTCATTCTCTAATACATCTAAGCCCGCAGCTCTAATTTGTTGATTTTGAAGCGCGTAAAGCAAGGCGGCACCATCTGTTACCCCACCCCTGCAAGTACTTATAAAATAGGGTTGTTTTTTTAATTGTTCAAAAAAACGGGCATTTGCATAATGCTGAGTGGATTCAGTTAAAGGGAGATGTAAACTGATCACGTCTGCCTGTGCTAAAATGGTTTCCAAACCTGCCATGTTAACATTTGGGAAATGTTGAAATCCTAATGCATTGGGGTTCAAATCATGTGCTAGAATTTCTACATCAAATCCAGTCAATACTTTTGCAAAAGCAGTTCCCGTGTGTCCAAATCCAATAATGCCTACTTTTTTGCCAGTTAATTCATCCCCACGATTTGCATCCCTTATCCATAGGCCATTTTTTATTTCTCCATAAGATGAAGTTATACGATGCATTAAATTCAATAATAAACCCAAGCTATGTTCACCTACTGCAGTACAATTACCTTCCGGACTACTCACGCATAATATACCCTTAGACTCGGCATAAGCTGTATCAATTAATTCCATACCACTACCTAGACGTCCAATCCATTTCAACTGTGTTGCTTTGGTCAATAAAGCAGTATCAATACGCAATCTTGTTGTAACAATTAATCCAACAGCATTTGAAATGATTGCACCCAATCCTTCATAATCGATAGTAGGCACTTCAATCAATTCAAATCCTTTTTGTTTTAATGTATCCACTAAAAAAGGATGCACCGCTGCCGTGATAATAACTTTGTCAGACATAAATTAAGGATTATGCATTTTAAAAGTCAATTCCGCAAAATCTTGATAGGTCAGGTTTTCTGCCCTTTTAGTAAAAATTGGATCTTGTAGTTGTGCTGCAGTAAAATATGGTTTCAAAGGATTTCTAAGCATTTTTCTTCTTTGACCAAAAGCCATTTTTACAATATGATAAAAGCTTTTTAAAGAGCTAATTGCAGGAAAGTTAGTCTTACGAGTCAATCGAATGACGCCACTCATCACATTTGGAGGCGGAGTAAACGCAGCCGGTGGTACATCAAATAAATATTCAACATCGTAAAAAGCTTGCGTTAAGACACTTAAAATTCCATAGGCTTTTGAGTGCGGCTTTGCAGCTATCCTTTCAGCAACTTCTTTTTGAAACATCCCAATCATTACAGGTACCTGCTCTTTCCAATCCAATACCTTAAATACAATTTGCGTTGAGATATTGTAAGGAAAATTTCCCACAAGTGTAAACTGACCTTCGAAAGGAATACTTGTTGCTAAAAAATCTTCATTGATTAATTTGCCTTCCAAACTTGGATAAGTATGCAATAAATATGCCACTTTTTCTCTGTCTAGTTCCACTGCCTTGAACGATTTGAAGGGCATGTTCATGATATGCTGTGTCAACGCACCAGCCCCTGGCCCTACTTCTAGTAATTGATCAAAAGGTGCCTCAGCTAAAGCAGCTTTAATTTGTAGACAGATTTGGACATCATTTAGAAAGTGTTGACCCAATGACTTTTTAAGGGTGTATTGCATGAAGCAAAGTTAGGTTTTTGTGCGTACTTTTACACCCTAATCAACTGGATATGAATCAAGACATCAAAAAACCAATTATAGGCTTTACTTGCGGAGATTTAAATGGCATTGGAATAGAATTAATCATCAAATCATTGTCAGATACTAGATTATTAGAATTCATGGTACCTGTTATTTTTGCAAATAACAAAGCCATCAATTTTTATAAAAAAGGGTTGCCCGATTTTCAGATGAATTTTTCGACAGCTCCAGATCTTGACAAATTGAATCCAAAACAAATCAACTTAATTCAGTGTTGGGAGGAGGAAGCCACAATACAACCAGGAGAATTGACAGAAATTGGAGGTAAATATGCATTGATTTCTTTAGAACAAGCAGTGGCTGCTTTGAAAAATAAAAAAATTGATGGTATTGTAACTGCTCCAATTCATAAAAAAAGTATCCAATCCGCAAATTTTAATTTTAGTGGGCATACTCCTTATTTACAACATGCATTTGGAAATACAGAAAATTTGATGTTGTTAGTTGCTGAAAATTTAAGAATGGCATTAGTAACAGAACATTTAACTGTACAAGCTATTGCAGAACATATCACAAAAGAAAAGATCAAACAGAAATTACAAATTCTATTCAAAAGTTTACAAAGAGATTTTGGGATTGACAAACCTCGTATTGCAGTATTGGCACTCAATCCTCATGCTGGAGACGATGGATTGATTGGTAAAGAAGAAATCGAAATTATTCGTCCAGCAATTAAAGAAGCAAAGCAACAAATGTTGGTCTTTGGCCCCTATGCTGCAGATGCATTTTTTGCCAGAGGACAGCATGAAAAATTTGATGCAGTCTTAGCAATGTACCACGATCAAGGTTTGATACCATTCAAGTCATTGGCATTTGGCGAAGGCGTCAATTTTACTGCTGGATTACCAATTGTTAGAACAAGTCCAGACCATGGAACAGCATTCGATATTGCAGGAAAGAATAAGGCAGATGCCAGCTCATTCACGGCAAGTATTTTTGAATGCATCAGAATCATCCACGCTAGACAAGGTTATAGCAACATGCGTTTAAATCCTTTGAAAAAAGTGAGTCATAAGATATTTGCCAATGCAGTGGACGAACGCTTGGACGAAAACTAATCCTATTCAACTAGACTTATTGGTTAATATGGACAAGCAGATTTGAATTCTGCTAAAGATTGTCTTCCCCAGCCAGGTAAAATGGATGAAGAAAGGACTTGTTGATTTAAATATTGTTCTGCTTTTTTTGCAATTGGAATCGCAGTTTTACATCCACCGCCAAATAAAATAGGTAATTTTCGTTGAATATTTGCTTCTAATAAATAAACTCTTGGGTTATGTGGATTCATTTTTTTTGCCAACTTTAATGGGTTCAAAATTTTATCTTCATAACTCAGCCATCTTAAAGTAGGATTGATTGACATTTTTGCAGTATTAGCAAGACTTTCGGCACAATAAATTTCATCATTGAGTTCGATCGATTTTGCCCTTGAAATCCATAATAATGCAGCATTTGCAAGTTGTTCTCTATCACCCAATTTCAGAAGACACATTCTCGCATTTAATAATGAAGCGTAGTAAGGAATCAACCAATTGCTTTTGTCAATTGCATATAATTGCTCGAATTGGACATACACTTGTTGATATGTCGAATTTTTACCAAGCTGATTAAACTGCAATACCGCAGACTCCAACGCCTTTGAAGGATTCGTTAATTGTGCTTGTACAGGCAGAATTAAAAGGAATGCAAAAAAGACAAATAGGTATTTCATGCTTAAAATTAAAACATCGAATTGGATACACCTTTATTGATGATATAATTGGCATAGGTAATTTCTATGGTCCCTTTTTTTTGCTTTAAGGCCTTTTGTTTTGCAGTAGGATCCTCATCACCAAACTCAAGTGTGATTCCATTTGGTAATTTATAATCCTTGGTATTGAACCCAAATATGATTTTGCTTGGAAGGCCATAATTGGCATATTGCCCATATTCCATGGTAATTTCATATGTGCCATTTTCTTTAGTTGTTGTGAAAGTTTTATATACCAAGGCTTCCACTGGATCAATCCATAATGTCGAAATTACCCAGTCTAATTTTTCGTCTGTTGGAATTAGTTTAATTGCTTGTAATTGCTTCCCTTTAAACATTTGCATACCAGACTCAATTGCAATATATTGCTTGTTATTTAACAAAGAGTTGATGGTCACTGACACACCACCTTTGGGCAATAAAGAAATCCCACCTTCCTTTTTTACTTTTAACAAATTAGGCTTCTTATAATATACCTTGACTTTGCCCAAGGAGGCTTTGATAAATGCTACATCCGTTTTCATCACCCCAGATGCAATATAATCATTTACAATATTCAATTTAGCACTCACTTTTTCAATCAATGCATTAGACTGTGCTTTAACTGATATTTGAAATAATAATAAAAATAATCCTATCCAACTCGCTTTTTTCATGTGTATAAATTAGGGCATTAAATTGATTTCTGAATTAACTTAAAATATCTTTCTTTTTCATAATCCAAACAGATGCACCAACAAAAAGTGCAATATGTACTGTAAGCACTAGAATTGAATTTTTAATTTTAGATACATTAAGAATGCTTCCAGTGATGGCATCGTTGTTATCATTGACTTTTAAGTCAAAAAACTCTTTCCAATTATTCATATGTGTGGTAAACAAGTATGGCTTGATAACATTAAATAATGGAATATTCAATGTGCTTAAAATAGTAAAGAAAACAATTGCACTGATTGTGGCAACAATGGGCCCAATAGAATTATTCGCCAAGCTTGACATTAAAAATCCTAAAGCTGCAACAGTTAATAAAGAAAAACTAGCAAATACAAAAGCACCTACATAGCGCCAAAATACATCTTGCTCTTGAATTAATACGACATAATTGGACTTCATTAAAAATAAATCATCGGTTCCAAACACCCACATGCTAACAAATAAAGCCAAAAAGGCAAGCCAAATTAACAATAAAATAGTATACATGCTTGCAGCCACAAATTTTGCCAATACCCAATCTGTTCTGCTATAGGGTGTTGTAAATAAAAGTCTTAATGTCCCTAAATTCGCTTCTCCAGAGAGCATATCAGCTGCAATTAAAGCAACCAACAAAGGTACATGCACCAATAATAACTGCAATAAAATATAACATATCAAATAACCATTCAGCACTTTACCATCCACCGTTAAAGTATCATTGATATCTTTCATTAAAAAAGCGGCGTAGGCTTCACCGTCAATTTTTAATCCCATTTGTATCACCAGGATCAAAGCAGCAATTGCACCAAATGCAATATAAGTTCTTGGCCTTTTGTAAATTTTAAATAATTCTATTTGAATAATGGGCCACATATTAATAAGTTGAAGTGAGTTGTAAAAAATAATCTTCTAGCGCGTTTTTAGATTCTAACGACAATACCGAAATATTGGATGCTACTAAAAAAGTATTCAAAGCGGGAATGGTTGATCTAGGGATACTCAGACATAGCCCTTCTTTACGATCTAATAAATTGGATTTGAATGGGGATGCCATCAGTTTTTGTTTTGCATCTTGATCATCCAATGTCTTAATTTGAACGATCGTTTTATTGGGGTCCAATAAATTTGAGGTTGGACCTTCAGCCATTTTTCTACCCTGATGTATAATCAATAGATGCGATGCAATCTGCTCAATTTCTGAAAGTAAATGGGAGGAGACTAAAACTGTTTTCCCTTGCTCTTTGGAAAGTGATTGAATTAGTTGCCTAATATCTGCGATCCCTTGTGGATCCAACCCGTTGGTAGGTTCATCCAAAATAATCAATGCTGGATCATGTAATAAAGCTATGCCTATACCTAAGCGCTGTTTCATTCCTAATGAATATGTCTGCACTTTATCATTTGACCTTGCTAATAATCCAACCTGAGCTAAGGTAGCATCAATTTTAGTTGCCGTAATTGGCTGCTTACGCAGTTTAGCAAATAAAGTCAAATGTTCTTTGGCTGTTAAATATGGGTATAAATCAGGTCTTTCAATGACAGCACCTACTTGTTCCAAAATTGCTGATCGATTGGATGTTAAAGTTTGTCCAAAAATTTCGATCTGACCTTCTGTTGGATGAATCAATGAAAGCAACATTCTAATGGTAGTACTTTTACCTGATCCATTTTGACCCAAAAATCCATATACCTGTCCAGCTTGCACATCGAATGAAAGTTGGTCTACAGCTTTTAAGCTTCCAAAGCTTTTACTTAATCCTCTTACTTGAATGACTGACATATGCTTATAACAATCAATTGAATTATTTGTTGTATTTGCTAGCCTTATACATAAAAAAACCCCGAATGAATCGGGGTCTTCTATCAAATATAAGTCTTTATTTATATTGAGGAATTAAGCTATTTGCTAATTCTACCATTTGTTTTAAGCCATCTTCAGGTAAGTTGCCTTTCTTGAATTCAGCCAACACATTTGGCAATTTGTTGGACATCTCTAACAAGAAATGAGTTTCAAATTCTTTCACATGCTTTACTGCCACTTCTTTCAACAAACCTTGTGTACCCAAATAGATAATTGCTACTTGTTTTTCAACCGTAAACGGAGTATACTGAGCTTGCTTCAAAATTTCTACGTTTCTTGCACCTTTGTCAATTACGTTTTTAGTTGCTGGATCTAAGTCACCACCAAATTTAGAGAATGCTTCTAACTCACGATACAAAGCTTGGTCTAATTTCAAAGTACCAGACACTTTTTTCATGGACTTAATCTGTGCATTACCACCCACACGACTCACAGAAATACCTACGTTGATCGCCGGACGGATACCTGCGTTAAACAAGTTACCTTCTAAGAAGATCTGACCGTCAGTAATAGAAATTACGTTGGTTGGGATATATGCTGATACGTCACCCGCTTGCGTTTCAATAATTGGCAAGGCTGTTAAAGAACCACCACCTTTCACCAAATGCTTGATAGAAGCTGGCAAGTCGTTCATATTTTTAGCAATCTCATCGTTTGCAATCACTTTCGCAGCACGCTCTAATAAACGGCTATGTAAGTAGAATACGTCACCTGGATAAGCCTCACGACCTGGAGGACGACGAAGTAACAATGATACTTCACGATACGCCACCGCTTGTTTTGATAAATCATCAAATACAATCAATGCAGGCTTTCCGCAGTCACGGAAGAATTCACCTACAGCAGCACCAGCAAATGGAGCATAAAACTGTTGAGGTGCAGGATCAGCAGCAGATGCCGCAACAATAGTTGTGTAAGCCATCGCACCATGCTCTTCTAAAGTTTTCATCACACCTGCAATCGTAGATGCTTTTTGACCAATCGCAACATAGATACAATACACTGGTTGACCAGCATCGTAGAATTCTTTTTGATTGATAATCGTATCAATACAAATAGCTGTTTTACCAGTTTGACGGTCACCAATGACCAATTCACGTTGTCCACGACCAATTGGAATCATCGCGTCAATTGCTTTGATACCTGTTTGTAATGGCTCTTTTACAGGCTCACGGAAAATTACCCCTGGCGCTTTACGTTCCAATGGCATTTCATACAATTCACCTTTAATGGGACCTTTACCATCGATTGGTTCACCCAACATATTAATTACACGGCCTACTAAACCATCTCCTACTTTAATAGAAGCGATTTGACCTGTTCTTTTTACTTTGTCTCCTTCTTTGATTGACTTACTATCTCCCATCAATACCACACCCACATTGTCTTCTTCTAAGTTCAATGCAATCGCTTTAACGCCATTTTCAAACTCCACCAATTCACCACTACTTACACCGTTTAAACCATATACACGGGCGATACCATCACCAACTTGTAATACAGTTCCAACTTCTTCCAAATCAGCTGACGCATTAAAATTGCTTAATTGCTGTCTAAGAATTGCGGATATTTCATCAGGTTTAATGTCCACCATAAATACTTATTTAATGTATGATTGTTATTATGATAATTATAATTTTGATACAAATTCGTTGGATAAAAACTGTTTCTTAATATCCAATAAATCTCTTCTAATACTTGCGTCAATCAATTTATTGTCAAATGACAAAACAAAACCTCCAATTAAGTCTTCGTTGGTATGCGTTGTCAATTCAACAGTTTTAAATTTTGTTTCGTTTTTTATTTTTTGTTCAATTACCTGCTTTAATTCATCACTAATTGCGACAGCTGTCGTCAAATTCACTTGATGAATTCCTTTTAATGCATTGTATTGTTCAATGTATGCATTTGCAATTTCCGGCAAAGCACTTTCTCTGCTTTTCTTCACCAATAAAACAATAAAAGATAAAGAAAGCGGACTCACTGCATCTTTGATCACAGCAAGTACAATTGCATTTTTCTGATCTGCTTTAATGATTGGACTTCTTAACACATTCACAAATTCATGGCTGTGCGAACAAACTGATTGAAAATATTTCATATCAGCATACACGGTGTCCATTTGACTTTGTTCAATGGCTAAGTCGAGTAAGCTTTTCGCGTATCTTCCTGCTAAACGTACGTTGGGCATTTCTTACTTTTTAATTTAACTTAACTCCTTCAGCAATTTGCTTAATATAGCTTTCTTGGTCTGCTTTATTAGACAATTCTTTTCTTAAAACCTTTTCAGCTACTTCAACAACCAATGTGCCAACTTGATTTTTAACTTCAGTTAATGCGGCATTCTTTTGTTGTGTAATTGAAAGTTGCGCCTCACTAATAATGCGCTCATACTCTTGCTTCGCTTTGTCTTTTGCATCTGCAACCATCTTATCTGCAGTCTCTTTTGCATCTTTTAACAATCCAGCTCTCTCTTCACGGGCTTTTGCCAACAATGCTTCATTTTCATTTTGCATAGCTGCAATTTCAGCCTTCATTTTATCTGCACGTAAAAGCGCTTCTTCGATGCCGTTTTCACGATCTGCAATGGCTTTTAACATTGGTTTCCATGCAAATTTTCCTAATACAACCAAAAGCACTACAAACGCAATGGTGTTCCAAAATACCAAACCGATATCTGGCAACACTAGTGGATTTACTTCTAATAAGAACATACTATTCGTTTATCTTAATTAATGATTCAATTTAAAAATAGGCCTTTCGCCCTGTGCTAGGGCCTATTTATTTTTTCAATGAAATCCTTTGCAGATTATCCGTTACCCAAAAGAGCAACTACCACAGCAAACAAGGCAACAGCCTCAACGAATGCAGCAGCAACAATCATGCTTGAACGGATTTCATTCGCAGCTTCTGGCTGACGAGCAATACCTTCAACAGCACCTTTACCAATCATACCGATACCTAATCCAGCACCGATAGCAGCTAATCCAGCGCCAATTGCAGCAATACTTCCTACCATTTTTTTAC